>Ga0208043_1000316_pt1 | contig 23169 bp, 19 predicted proteins | sample Sb_taG_12_FD_187710 | JGI IMG/M metagenome (GOLD analysis project Ga0208043, IMG submission 187710) | Peat soil microbial communities from Weissenstadt, Germany - Sb_50d_9_AC metaG (SPAdes) (version 2) | ecosystem: Environmental > Terrestrial > Soil > Wetlands > Peat | place: Germany... | reverse complement strand
CTCGACCTCAATCCGTGGATGGAACACTCCCTGAATCTCTCGGCGGCCTCGGCGGCGGCGGATATCCAGCAGAATGCGGAGGTGGTTCGCCGCGCTTATGCGTTGGACGCCTTCGGCCCTCGCTTGCGGGATTTGTATCGGGCCATCGCCGGCTCCCCCCGGAGCGACCGGCTCAAGTCGCTCACCCAGCCTAGCCAGGTGCTGAGCACGTTTCTCCATCTGGAACGATTCTGTCCCATCCGGGTGCTGCCATGACGGTTTCCCCTCGCGACATCATTTGGGCGCATTGCCGGCCGCGGGACCCTCTGCCCACCGACGCGACCCCGGTTCTTCGACCGCTGGCTGGGCTGCGCGCCGTGTTGTTCGACGTCTACGGCACCCTGCTCATCAGCGCCAGCGGCGAACTCAACAGGGCCGACTCGGTGGCTCGGGCGGAGGCCGTTCGCGCGGCCTTCGCCGCCGCGACCATCGCCGGCAACATCCCCGTCCCCGCCACCGCGGCGGCAGCGGCCCTGGTCCAGATCATTCAGGAGATCCATGAGCGGGCGCGTGCGGCCGGGATCGCGTATCCGGAGGTCGAGATCGTGGACGTGTGGAAGCACACCATCGCGCGGCTGATCGCCACCGGTCTGCTTCCCCCGGCGGCGGAACGGATCGACGTTTGCCGGCTGGCCCTGGAGTACGAAGTCCGCGTCAACCCGGTTTGGCCCATGCCTGGTCTCGTGGACTGTCTCGACCAGCTTCGCGACCGGAGCATGCAACTGGGCCTCGTGACCAATGCCCAGTTCTTCACGCCGGAGATCTTCCCCGCATTGCTCGGGCGGACATTGGAAGAACTGGGATTCCATGCGGGATTGCAGTGGTACTCATATCGTTACGGCCGCGCAAAACCCGATCTCTGGCTGTTCGAACAGGCCCGCGCCGGCTTGAGCCGGAGCGGCGTGGCGGCGTCCGAAGTCTTGTACGTCGGGAACGACGTACTTAACGACGTGTGCCCCGCCCGCCGCGTCGGCTTTCGGACCGCGCTCTTTGCGGGAGATGCCCGCAGCTTTCGGCCACGGCTGGGAGACCCGCGCGTGGCTCACGTCGTTCCCGACCTCCTGATCACGGACCTGTCGATGCTGCCGCGTTGCCTGAAGGGAGCTTGAGATCATGACCCTCAACCAGCACCAGATCGCTCGGCTGCGGGGACGGTTGGCCGAATTGTATGGCGACCAGGCCGACGAGTGCTTGGCGCGACTGTTGACCCTGGTGTTGCATCATCCTTCGCCTGGCCCGCGACACACAGCCGACTGGGATCAACGCGACGTGGTGCTTGTCTGCTACGGGGATCAGGTTCAAGCACCCGGCCGCCCCCACCTGCAAACCCTGCTCGACTTCCTGACCGCTTACGACCTCCCGCGCTCCCTACGCCAGCTCCATTTGCTGCCGTTTTTCCCCAGTTCGTCGGACGATGGCTTCTCGGTCATCGACTATCGGGCCGTGGATCCGGAGCTGGGAACCTGGAACGACGTCAGTGAACTCGGTCACCATTTCGGACTGATGTTCGACCTGGTCATCAATCACGTGTCCGTCAGTAGCCTGTGGTTTCAGAATTATGTGAAAGGAGAACCGCCGTATGACCGCTTCTTCCTCGAAGTCGATCCGGGGGCGGACCTTTCTCGCGTGGTTCGACCCAGGAGCCTGCCGCTGCTGACTTCCGTCCCCACCGATCGAGGCGTGCGCCACGTGTGGATGACCTTCAGCGCGGATCAAGTCGACCTGGACTACCACAACCCCGACGTGTTGCTGGAAATGATCGGGGTGTTGCTGCTCTACCTGCAACGCGGCGCCCGTCTCATTCGAGTCGACGCCATCGCGTATCTCTGGAAGGAACTGGGAACCTCGTGCATCCATCTCCGACCGACGCACGTGGTGGTGAAGCTGCTTCGCGACCTGGTCGACGCAGTCGCGCCCGGCACGCTGCTGATCACCGAGACGAATGTGCCGCATGCCGAGAACGTCAGTTATTTCGGCGACGGAGACGAGGCCCATCTGGTCTACCAGTTCAGCCTGCCGCCGTTGCTCCTGGAGGCGTTTGTCAGCGAAGATGCGACGGTCTTGTGCGACTGGCTCGAGCGGTTGGAACCGGCACGCCCGGGGACCACGTATCTCAATTTCACGGCGTCCCACGATGGCATCGGCGTTCGTCCGCTGGAAGGTTTGCTGCCCGGCGAGCGGATCGCGCGGCTCGTCGACGCCGTGCGTCAACGCGGCGGGTTGGTGAGCACAAGACGCCTTGCCAACGGCGAGGATGCGCCCTACGAACTGAACACCACCTATTTCGATGCCTTGCGGAATCCCGCGGATGCAGACCCGCAGTGGCACGTGCGCCGGTTTCTTGCGTCCCAGGCCATCATGTTGGCCGTGCGGGGAATCCCCGCGGTCTACTTTCACAGCTTAATCGGCACAGCCAACGACTCCGGAGCCGTCACGGCAACAGGGCGTGCCCGTTCGATCAACCGCCGGAAATACGCGGCCGACGAACTCCGCCGAATTCTTGCCGATCCGAACTCGGTGTCGGCCCAAGTGTTCAACGCCTATCGAGACCTGCTGACCAAGCGGATCGCCCAGCCGGCATTTCATCCGGATGCGGAACAGCAGGTGCGGCGGTTCGACGATCCGGCCCTCATCGGATTCCTCCGAACCTCGCTCGACCGGCGACATCAGATCCTGGTAATGGCCAATGTGAGCGCTGTTTCCAAGACGGTGTGCCTGGACGCTGGGCGCGACCTGCCGGTGCTAAGGGACCTTTTGACCGGCGCCAACATGTCCGTTGCCGACGGCAGAATCTTCCTCGAACCGTTCCAAGTCGTCTGGTTAGTGTGGTGAACAACAGCGTACGATAATCGAGGGACCAGACTGCCAGCAGAATGGGATAGAAGGGCATGAAGGGCACTTCGTTACGCGATTCCAGGCGGATCGGTTTCGTCTCCACCAGGATCAGTGGCACCGACGGGGTCACTTTGGAGATCCGCAAGTGGGCCGAGATTCTCGAGGGGATGGGCCATACGTGCTCCTACATCGCCGGGGAATGCGACTTCGCCCCGGAACGATCCATGGTCATCCCGGAAGCCCATTTCAAGCATCCTACCATCGAGTGGATCAACCGCCTGTGCTTCGGTCTGACCCACCGAACTCCCGATGTGACGGCCGAAATCCACGAGATGCGGTGGGTCATCAAGGAGAAACTTCACACCGCGATCAAACATTTCGATTTGGACCTGCTCATCGCCGAAAACTGTGTGACGATCCCGATGAACCTGCCACTCGGCTTGGCGATCGTGGAAACGGTCATGGAGTCCGGCATTGCCTGCATCGCCCATCATCACGATTTTTTCTGGGAACGAGAACGGTTCCTGGTGAACGCCGTGGACGATTACCTCCGGGCTGCGTTTCCCCCGGCGCTCACCCAGATCCAGCACGTGGCCATCAATTCCCAGGCGGCCCAGGAGTTCAGCCGACGGACGGGCCTGCACTGCCGGATGATTCCGAATGTCATGGATTTCGAGCATGCTCCCGAACCCCCGGACGATTACAGCCGGGAATTCCGTGCCGCGCTCGGTCTGACCGCGGAGGATATCTGGGTCCTGCAACCGACCCGGATAGTGCAACGCAAGGGGATTGAACACTCCATCGAGTTGGTCCGGCTCCTGGAGGATCCCCACGTCAAGCTCGTCATCACGCATACCTCCGGGGACGAAGGGGAACGCTACGCTGAGCGTGTCCTGATGTATGCCGAGCTGATGGGCGTCGAAGTCATCTTGGCCGCGCCTTGGATTGCCAACGAAAGGGAAACCACCCCCAACGGCAAGCACCGCTTCACCATCGCGGATGCGTATCACCAAGCGGACTTCGTCACGTACGCCTCCACCTACGAAGGCTTTGGGAACGCGTTTCTGGAGGCGGTGTACTACCGGAAGCCGATCATGTGCAACCGTTACAGCATTTACCGTACCGACATTGAACCTTGTGGTTTCGACACGATCCTGATGGACGGCTTTCTTACAGACAAGGTGGTCGATCAAGTCCGTCTTGTGCTCCGCGATGAAGACCGACGTCAGCGGATGGTCGAGCACAACTACAACGTGGCCAAGCGATTCTTTTCGTATCACCGGGCCGCGACGGAGCTGGGCGCGATGCTCTCTACAGCTTTGCCTTCAGATCCGTGATCGACGTGAAGCTCCCCCGCTTCGGCACCTTCCGCGCCACGATACGGAACCCCTGGGTGGCCCGGTAAGCTTGCTGCTTCAGCAGCAGTTGGTTTTCGACGCCGGAACCTCCTGATTCTCAAGGACTTGCGCCGGTGATCTCGGGAGGCTTGGGGGGCGAGTCGATGCCAGCCCATCAATCGAGCCCTGGTTTCAAAAGAGAAAACGAGACGCCCTCGTGAACTTCGGCTGCAGGAGAAGCCAACTGTCCGGACCACGCGCCTGACGTTGGGTTGCGGTTCCGCCGTGTGGATCACTTCTCAAACTCTCAAGATGGAGTCTCCGCGATGTCTGATTTCATCCAAAACGGAGTGATCACGACCTTGCACGACCTGGGAACCATCAGCCGGGACCACTTAGAGAGCCTGCTGGCACGAGTCACGCGGCGTTACAAGCTTGGACTCATCCTGCCGGTAACGGCGTCGGACATGCGGGCTGAGCCGTTCAGGCGCATTGTCCGTGAACTGGAAGGGGTGTCGTATGTCGAACAGATCGTCGTGGTCCTGGGCTTGGCACCTGAGGTGCAAGACTACGTCGAGACACGGGCCTGCGTCAAACCGCTGGGGGAGAAGGCCTGCGTCCTCTGGACGGACGGGCCGCGATTGCAGAGGCTCTACGAGACCTTGAAATCCGCAGGGCTCAAACTGTCCGTGGCGGGAAAGGGCCGCTCGGTCTGGACCGCGTTTGGGTATCTTATGGCCAACCCGCGCCTGCGGGCGTACATCCTGCACGATTGTGACATCGTGAACTATGACCGAGAAATGTTGGCCCGACTCTGCCTGCCCATGGCCGATCCTAGCCTGGACTTCGAGTTCTGCAAGGCGTATTACGCGCGCCGGACCGATCGGATGTACGGCCGGGTGGCACGGCTGCTGATGACGCCACTGATCCGCGCCTTGATCTCCATGCTCGGTCATATCCACTTCCTCGTCTACTTGGACAGCTTCCGCTATCCGCTTTCCGGAGAATTTGCCATCACGGCCATGCTCGCCCGCTCCAACCGAATACCCAGCGATTGGGGGCTGGAAATCGGAACCCTGGCCGAAGTGTTTCGCAACACTTCGACCCGACGCGTGTGCCAGGTCGATCTCTACCGGGAATACGAGCATAAGCACCAATCGCTGTCCCGGGAAGACCCCCGCCGAGGCTTGATGTGCATGGCTCGGGACATTCTGATGACGGTCTTCCGCACCTTGGCCAGCATGGGAATCGTCTTCCAGCCCGGGCTTTTCATCACCTTGCGATCGGCTTACCTGCGCGCCGCCCAGGACTCAATTCGGCAGTATCACGCCGACGCGCTGATCAATCACCTGTCGTTCGATCGCCACGATGAGGAGATCGCCATCGAGGGCTTTGCCAGCCAGATCATGGTGGCGGGTGAAGCGTTCCAACAAGACCCCGCGGGCGGCGAGGCGATCCCCAACTGGGTGCGTGTCCTCTCAGCGTTTCCGGACTTTCCTCAGCAGCTCCATCAAGCTGTTGTCGAAGATGCGCAGGAGTTCTGACCGGCGAGCGTGGCCGTTGGTCGCTGGTGCCTTTCTCACTCTCAAGCAAGCCGACTTCCACCTTCGCCGAATCGACCGGGCTCATCGCCGGCTCTTGAGTAGCCTGAAGACCCCGGCGACAATTCGCCGGCTCGCCCTTCCGGCTCTTCAGATCAACGTCGCTTCTCAGCAAGTCAATCAACTCAACGCGGCGGCTCGTCATGACAGCGGCCGACAGTCGATCAATGGTGCTGGCTCTTCGCGCCTGGCTCGATGGGGATGAGGGCGATCGGAACGCCGACTGGCTCGCCGCGTTTGTCATCGAGAAGGCGATCAGCGGTCACTTCGGATTGTTCAAACTCTTGCTCGATAGGGTCAATGGCCCGATCGATCGGGAGAGCGATGAAGGCCGGATTGTCCCTGACGATTGCACCCTGATCATAATCGACGACCGGCGAAGCTTTGAAATCGCAAAGGCTGCTTGATCTTGACTCTATGCTCGCTGTCTCGTGGCTGTCGTCTTGCGCTGCTACTGGCTCGAATAGATGTTGCCAGTGACATAAGGTCCCTTAATCGGGGCGACCGGACACCGTTAGAACTTTCTTGCCGAGAAGTGGCTTCCTGGACGACTGAGCTTACCGAGCTTCTCGCCGACGCGTCGGAGATGAAGCCCAGTCTCAAGAACGTCGCCGGGGATGAGTTGATGGCATTTTGATTCTTCAAACGGCAAAGTCGTACCCGGCATTCGGCGCTTGTCAACGGACGTCCCTCAGAACGTGAACGCTCGTATACGTGTCACATTTCTCATTGTCCATGTTTCCGTCGCCTTTACTCCAGAACGCGGGGAAGGCGTCGATGCCGGCGACCCGTTTCCTGCCAAAGGAGCCCGCGTCGATCACCCAATCGAAGTCAACCATTCCGGCGAGGATTTCTCCTTTCTTCGTTCCAAAGTACGCTTCGGATTTCTTGTCGTCACCGAGAGTGGTATCGTACGGCACCCAGCCGACCCCGTGGAGGAAGAATTCCCCCCAACAGTGGGCGCCCTGGCTCTTGTTGTCGATCGCCCACAGGCCGCAGACCGTCCGCGCAGGGATCTTGTTGGCCCGCAGGATGGATGTGGTGACAATCGAGTGTCGGCAGCACTCACCGAAGCCGACCTTGAGAATCTGGCTGCAGACCCACGCTCCGCCCTCCTTCGTGCTGTACGGCATATGCACACGCAGTTGCTTGTACACGCGATGGATAAATTCAAGGACTTCCTCCTCCTTGCCCTTCCACATTTTGTGATCGTCCATCCATTTTTTGACGATGGGCGCGTGGAAGTCGTACGTGTTCGTCGGCTCCAGCCACTTTTGGCGCTCTTGAGGTGTCAGCGGAGGAACCGGTCTGGCCGGGCTGCCCCGTTCAAGTCGCTGGTCGTAGATCGTGGCCGTTAACGTGGTTCGTACCGTAAAACCTTTCCGCAGCAGCGGGTCGTCGTGCGCGTAGTCGATGGCCAGCATGCGGCGCCTCTCGCGACTTTCGTCGATGACTTCCGTAAACGGTATCCATCCGGTACTGGTGCGAAGTTCGGCCTTGCCGACGGCTTCTCGGCTCCATGGCAATTCGGGGGGATAGCGCAGAGCGATGAACCAATGCCTCGATTTGTGGTTGCGGAAGGTGTACTTCCATTCCTGCTCGAAGGTGGCGCGATGCGAGCGCGTGTAGACAATGTGCCACGCGGGATTAACACCTTGCCCGAACGCGCCGGGTCGCACGGCGCAAACGACGAGGGCGGTCAGGACCCCGATTCGAAACATCGGAAGTTCCTTCGTCTTCCTCAGCCTTGGTCGAGCAGCGTTGAATTCTGACACCACACTCGTGCACGTGGTCGACGCCCAGAGTACACCGATCGAATCGGTGAATCAACGAGTTTCCCTTGCCGCAAGGATTCCGAGCCGGCTCTGGACCCGAGATTTGCTTCTCGGACAGTGCACGTGGCAATGCTCGAACGCTGCCGTCGTTGGCAGGACGACGATTGAGACTGGGATCAGACCCATCATCCCGTTTCCCGAGCCAGCGGCGCCACTCGCAATCATGCGATCCGCCGGAGAATATTTCGAAACACAAGGCCACAGGCTGGCAATCGGTGGGATCGACACCGAGAAGCGCGGATTGGTCACCGAATGGGTCCTGGACGGCGCGTCCGCCGACGCGCGGTAACGGAACTTGCTCGTCGAAGGGCTTCTTGTCCAACCAAGTCGGGGCGACAGGACGGCTATTGAACTTTTCTCGAGGCAGCTTCGGGAGTGGCCAGGCCACTTATGTCTGGCGGCTAATAACTTACGGTAAATTGGGCCACTTACCTCACGCCTTGAACGATGCGTATCCATCGCTCTCTTCGACTCGCGCGCAATCGACCTGGAGCGTCCGCGGCTTATCGCCTTAGCCGAACCACATAGCTGAGCAGCCGGGGCCGCCTGCAGGGACAGCGTACCGCGCGGGGGTGAAAGGGGCGGCGGCGGTCGGCTGCAGCGGCCTTGTTAGGTCCTGGTATCTTGAATGTCATCATTTATCATCACTTTCATCCTTTCATCTTTCCCCCCTTTTCTCTTCTAGGGATTGCCTTGCTCCGCCGCCTGCTCGATCTCTAGTTCAAAACCGCGGATCTGAACTGCTATGCCCGGGCACTCTGGGAAAGACACATATCCAGTTGGGGCGTTCCGGACCAAGGAGTTGATGTTACCGATCAACGAATCCAGGTGCATGGCAGCCGCGAACACCGTCGCTCCAGGTTGATCCCCGGAAAACCGCACAGTGGTCCCTGGAATGATCGAGGTCCGAATCGGCGGAAAAGCGTTTCCTTGCTGGTCAAAACACTGGTAAAGAAGCGCGACCTCCGTGGCCCCCGTAAGTTTGGTGCTCCGAAGTCGCTCGATGAACCTGTCAGCCAGTTCCCCGAATGCCTGCTTACGGGCCCGTACCTCTTCACTCACGGTCTGGTCGCGCGGCTGCAGCGCGCCCTCCAAGCTCCCGTTACTTGCGTCCCGATACTCTACTGCGCCATTTGCCATGAACACGCGCTCATAGGGATGTAGTGCCCCTTGCACTTGGTCCTTGGTCAACTCACCGCGAAAGATCCTCTCGCATTCGTCGCGAGGCGGCATCAGAAGAAACTGCCGGCTGCCCGAATCCTTCAACACCGGGACGACCGTGGCGACCTTGTTGACCTGAGTGTGGTCGAAGCTTTGGCCATCCAAGGGACCACCGACGAACCTGAATGTGGCCGTAGAACCACCGTCGCGAGTGTGCGAACCGGCCACTCCCCATCTAGCTGGCAGCACGTCCAGCAGTGCGAGGTCACGCTTCTGAGCGATGAACCAGACCCGGGCCTTCTGCCGGAGCGCCTCGCCGAGCAAGGTGCGAAGGCGATCAAACGCAGGATGGTCGCGTTTGAGGCGGAAAACGCCATCGTGCCCCACGAAGAGCACCTGCACGCGATCGGGATCTTCTTCCCGGACTAGCGTGGGCACATCGTTGTCGGCGAGGATCAGTGCTGTGATGGCCTGTCCCTCGCCGAAGCTGACGCCGACGGGGTGCTGGCGCTCTTGACTGCGCCGAGCCAAGCGCAAGTGGGTCGCGTAGTTTGTGTCGCGGAGGGCGAGGCGCCCATGACCGCCTTCGTGAAAACCGAGCGCGGCGCCGCTTGGGTCCTCCTGAATCTCCTGAACGAACAAGAGTCTCGCGAGGGTCGTCAGTGTTTCGGTCATGGCGCTGCTCCTTCAACTCGGGCCCTTAAGCGTTCCACTGTTGGTACTCCTCAAGCGTCTCCCGCGCATGCACATCGGGTCCTTCGAGGGGATCGGGAGCCGGCCAATATCCGGAGCCCCCGTGTGCTGGCAGCGGCGGTTCCCCAAGAGTCGTTCGAACCAGCGTCGGCGTGTCGTGGAGCGCGCTCCGCCACTCATCAACGGGAACCGGGCGGTCGAAGAGAATGGGATCAAAAACCATCTCCTGCGCGTCGCCATCCGGGCTACGGACCACGAGAACTGGGGCGACGTGATACAACCATTGAGCCCGCCCGTCTGAGTGGTCGGGCGTTTCCGTCCAGAGGGGATCCGTGGCGCTGGCAGCGAAAGCCCACACCTTCGACGGGGCCAGACCCCGGTCGACAAGCCGGTGGACCATGACGTGGGTTCGGGTGTAGCATCCGTCCGCGGGAAATTGCAGCGCCAAGTCCCCAGCTGCAGCGAATTCCGCAAAGATCGCCGTGGCTTGGTCCGGCTCGATCGCATCCGGTGATCGAGGGACGGTCATGGTCTTGCTCCTGGCCCGCCAGCCGCGATCGTGCCATCGCTGGAAGGATTATAGCGAAGTTGCGCCGTCGGGGGAAGCACGCGACCCGGTCGCGCGCACCCGAGAACACACCCGATTTGATCCTCTGAGGAGTGTCCAAATGTGACGAGAATAGGCCAGCAGGAGCCCCTCGGACGAGGGACGTTGGCGATGGCGGAAATGGCCTTGCGCGAGCGCACCGGTGCCGAATGACACAGCTCAGCAGCCAGCTCACGCGGGAGGAGACGTTGAAGCTCGACAAACCTTCATTCGCGTGGCCCGTCTGCTCCAGCGCCTGGTTCGGCGCACTTCGGTCCTGCCAACCGATCGGCCAGAGAGCGAATGTCATCAACCATTACCAGCCGCGACAGCCATTCGGCCGGGATGCCTTCCTCCCCGTAGAACGCACCCCCAATCTGGCCACAGACGGCACCCGTGGTGTCCGCGTCATCGCCCAAGTTGACCGCCAGCAGGACCGCATCACGGAACGATTTCGATTGCCAAAAGCACCAAGCCGATGCCTCCAGGCAATGAATAACGTAGCCTGATCCCGAAATGCCCTTGGCGATCTTGTTGCGGTACTCCCCCGCGGCGATCGCGCGAACTTTCGCGGACTGGAAGGTGCTTAGGTCATGGCTGAACAGGACTTCATCCTTGCTGGCCCCGGACAACGCCGCGCAAATCATCGCCGCCAAGAGTTGGCAAGACTCGACGCATTCCGGAGCGCCGTGAGTCGTTCGTGAACTCTCACCTGCCCAACGAGCGGCCTCGGCCGAGTCGGGGTGGAAGAACATCGGTACGGGGGCCAGCCGCATGATGCATCCATTGCCCGCAGATTGCGGATCGGGACGCCCACTGAACGGATTACCGGATCGCTGGAACCGCGCGAGTGATTCGCGAACCGTCAGCCCGATGTCGAAGCAGCGACCCGTGCTGCTGAGGTAGCCGTTCTCATGCCACTGGCAGTAGCGACGCATTTGGTCCGCCGGATCGAAACGGCCAAGCTCCACAAGGCTACTTGCCAGGCAGAGAGCCATCGAGGTGTCATCGGTCCAAGCACCCACAGGCAGGCAAAACGGGCCGCCGCCGGTCATATCCGTCACGGGAGGAAAACCGCCACGTTCGCAAAACTCGACAGTTGTCCCAACGGCATCGCCACATGCCAGGCCGAGTAGACATCCGCGTTGTCGGGAAGCAAGCTCCATCGATGACTCTCCGTTGGCGAGTGCCCCAGCGCCCGCCACGTCCGGCGTAGTCCCGCCGCTACGCGTCACCCGTCCAGCACAGAACGAACTGCTCCTGGTCGCCTTCAAAGGGGAAGTGATTCTTGGGCAGTTCGACTCGCCATCGCAGCACCGCCTGAATCGCCCGTTGAGGCGAGCTGCCGCGCCGGATCAAATGGCAGGCGATAACCGTACTCGTGCGGCCTTGACCACCCCAGCAATGCACGTACGTCGGAATCTTCCGTTGCAGCCATGCGTCGATCGTGTCAAGGACCTCACGCATCGCCAGCCGCGTGGGGGCGGAGGCGTCCCGGATCGGCAGGCACCGGCACTCGACGGCCATGCCCCGCTCTGCAGCCAACTCCTGCAATCGCGGTACGTAGGGCGCAAAGCTGCCACCGTCGTGGCTCTTTTCGGTCGCCTCCATCAGGCTCACTACCAGACGGATGTTGCAGTCGAGCAGACCTCGGAGCTTGGTATCACGCTTGGCCAGATCAAGGTCGCCGGGATAGCAGCCGGCGCACAAGAGCCCTTCGTACGCCCAGAAGCTTTGCGGAAACGGCTTGCACGTCATACTTGAATAGCTACCTCCTGCCAGACAGCGCTCCGGAAAGTCCGGCCGAACTTGTGATGAGCCTGACCGGCGCTGGTCAGGCGAACACGGCGCCGGTCAGCCAAGCACGGGCCGCCGGTCAGCCAAGCACAGCGTCGGCCGACCGGCACAGAAATTAGAAAGGTCCAACGGGCCGCGGTCAAGTTAGAGGTATCAACGATGAGGCGACCCAAGAATTGCTTGTTCGAACGACGGCGGCTATATTCACTAGGAGAAACACCAATGCGGCAACGTCAATGCTCCAGCAACGCAAGTTTTCCGTGTGCCTGAGATGGCTACCTCGCAAGACTTTATGCTGAACGTCGTGCAAGGGTCGATTTTCACGCCAGAGCACTCCGGCTTCTCGTCCGGAAAGGCGGTTGGAACAGTCCTAGCAAGCTTTCGGGATCGTTTTGATGGTGAAATGCAAGTTCTGCCGTTACCGTCGGAAGTTCCGCCAGAGATTCCACGCGTGATCTTACAAAGTGGCGACGGCCAATGGCGCCTCTCGATGGCCCCGGCGCGCATAGATTCCGGGTGGCAGGCCAAGCCTCCAGCGGTGGCGCTAAGTTTAGAATCCGCCGCGGGGGAATGCACGGAAGTGCTGGAACGCTACGTCCGCGAGTCTCACGTGCGCGTCGGCCGCGTCGGCTTGGTTGTCCATCGCACATACTCTGTGGATAATCCGGCCCAGACGCTCATTCAACGGTTCTGCAATGAGTCGAGCCAGCGAGAGCCGTTCAACCGGTCGGAATCATTCGAAGTCCACAACCATAAGGTCTATCTTCCACGGAGGAAGGACATCGATTACAAGATCAACAGTTGGGTACGGTGCAAGAGCGCCAGGATGATTGCGGACGATAGCCCCGCCATTCTGGTCGAACAAGACCTGAACACGTTGCCGAACGAAACCGATTCGCGTCGCTTCGAGCCAGAGCAGATCCGCGCTTTCTTCGAAATGGCAGCGCTTGAGGCCGACGAAATCCTTCGCAAGTACTTCCCCGGATAGGTAATCCCATGTCCTTGACCATGGAAAATCAGATCGTGCCGGAGTTCACTGAGCTAGAGTGGAGGCTGGCCTTCTCCCGAGCAAGGACGCCGAAGTCTCAGGCGCCGTCCGTTCGGACAGCGGACGACCGCGCAACTCCCGACACTATCGCGCCGGAGCGTTTGCGGCTTGCTTCGGCGGGAATCAAGTACCTCTCAGCAATCATTCAGCAACTTGTGGAACTTCGGAAGGAAGCGGAAAGCGACGAGTACGGTACTCTGCGGGCGAGTCAGCACGCGTTCGATATAGCTTGTCATTTGGTAACCGACGCCGCCATCATCTCGGCATGCGATGGGCGGCAGATTCCACGTGGCTGCACGTCGACGGACTCGCAGGGCGGGGTTCGGATTGAATGGGTCCGTCCAACCGCCAGCGTGCACTTGGTGATTCCTGCAAGTTCGAACCGTGACGGGTACATCTATCACGAGGTGGCAGACCGCCACGGCACGGAGCCCGCCAGTCCCGACCGGCTTGCCTCGCGGCTCGGCGCTGTTAGTTAGGGTGGACTATCCTGGCTTCTCCCATGCATCCACCACTCGACTGCAACGCCATAGTTTTTCGAGCCATGGCGCGAAGGAGATGGGTAGATCCTGAGACACAGCAAGTCCTGCCTGCTGCGTTTAGCAGACGCCCAACGCCGAAGGATGACGATGGTCTCTCGGTCGATTTGGCGTCGCCGAGTTCTTGTGCCGCGTCACTGAATACGTGTTTCGGTGTTGCCAGCTTGCACGTCGGCCGGCTCAGAAATCTCGGCTTGGATGTGGTAGTAAACTGTCCTCCACATGCAAACATCGTCGGGGTTCCCCGAGATACGGAGGACCGGGACCGTGCGGAATGGCTAGCCAGCCAGTTGGCCAAACAAGCGCGCTTTATCCGCCCAGAGCCCCTACACGGCTTGCCGTGAGGCGCTGGGGCGCTTGGCCGATCAGAACCACGTCCGGGGCCATTGCGGCGCCGGAGGGATTTCCTCGAGACTCCGGCCGGCTTTCGTTGTGCGGCGACCGCCTGGCTGGCCCGTTCGTTCGGGTAGCAAGAATGCCGGGGCCCGTCGCGAGTTATCAATCGACCGCCCCGGCTGACGGGGTTAGAAACCCCATCGACGGAGGTAAGCTTTAAGCTAACGTCGACAAGCCGGCCCAACCTTGCACTCCCGCCGTACTCCCGGCTGGGCTCGATCCAGTTTTGACGGATCGGACATTGAGAGCAAGATGGACGCAAGCGAGCCTGAACCCCCGCACGTCGAGGAACCGCTGGTCCGGTTGAACCGATGCGGCTCGAGGAACGGCGACTGCGCCGTGTTCGACGCGGCCGCCGGCTTGTGTTGGCGCCGCTCGGGGGGCGCCGGACGCGACCATCTCGACATGAGTTGATATTCCGCGATGACGCGGTTAGCACTATGATAAGTGCATCGGGACGGCTCAACGGGTTGCAAACCGGCGAGCCAAGCGGGCCGAGCAAACGAAGCGGATTCCTACCCCCCGCCAGTCTGCCCGGTTCGGCCCGATTCCGGGGTAGGAAAGCATGTCTGATTGCGCACCAGGTGATAATCCGTTCGCCCGTGTTGACCCGACGAAGTGCATCCTTCTCGGGGCGGCAAGCCTCTTATTCCGCGGGAAATGCCACGATGCATGGTGTACATGTTCGGCCTGTCAGGAGAGCCGATTCCGCTCCGCCTATGGGACTGTCAGGCGTGGGGGACCGATGCAGGCACCGACATTGTCTACACGCACGACAAACAGTGGGCGTTTGGCGATCGGGACGAACGAGCGACGGAAAAATACGCAATCCAGACGTTCACCGGCTTCCGGCTGAATGAAGTCAAGGCGGTCGCCGTCATCGCGTTGTGCAACCAACTGGATCATATCCTTCCACCGCCGTTGATTCCCAGTGCTCATTCTCCGATCTTCCCCGAGAAAGAACTGGAAAGGCAACGGGACTATCATCCGCCAGCGAAGAACGACGAAGGCAACGTTTCCCAGAGGGTGCCGAGACAAGCCGGCCGACCTCGCCGCAACAAAGGGGGCCGACCGGCCGACTCTGACGCGAAGCAAGACCGTTGCATCGCCGAAGCCTGGCAAACGGGAAGATACGAATCGCTTGAAGACCTGGGCAAAGCCTTCGAGATGACCAAAGACGAAGTGATAAGAGCCCTCGATCGCCATCGGAAACGCCCTGGAAACACTCCATCTCGCAAGCGGCGTCAAGAGCACTGAGGTTTTCCATCACCAGAATTCACGCCTGTCTCGCCCTGTAAACACTGGGCAATCGGCGACAGAGCGCCGGAATAACTCGACGGAAAAACTCGACCTTCCATTCCATCGCTGAGAATCCGAAGCGTCGAGCGAGCGCTGGGCTCGCTCACCAACGACGAATTGGAGACTCAGCATGTCCGTCGCTCAACCGACCCAATCGGGGACTCGACGACTCGGCGATTGTAAGGCAGTCGGCCGAGTGCTCGGGTGCTCATGGCGAACCATGATTCGGCTCGCCGACTCCGGAAAGATCCCTCCAGGCTACAAGCTCTCGGCCCTCAGGCGCTGGGACATGGCCGAAATCGAAGCCTTCATCGCCAGCGGATGTAAACCGCCGAAGGTGGCATCGAAGGGGGGCCGAGCATGAGCCCCCCGAACAAAGACCGCAAGGCGGGACAACAGGAAGGGGAGCGCCGCAAGGATGCGGCTCACTCCCTTCTCGAAGCCCGGCGAGAAGTCTACATCCGGCGAGCCCGCCGAGCCCTGCTCTTGCGACTGTTCGAAGCCGGGACTGCGACGGCCGATGACGTGGCCGAGAGCAGCGGGCCGGTCCCCGATGGGATCGATGGCCGATTCCTTGGCTCAGTGCCGGGACCGCTCGCCCGAGCGCGACTCATTCGTCGGGCTGGCTTCGTCTCATCGGCTCGTCCGAGCCGGCACGCATCAATCTTGTCGATCTGGCAACTCGCCGACCGAGCCGGGGCAATCGCCTGGCTCGCTCGCAATCCCGACCTTCCCGAGCCCGATCCAGGCGACGACGCCGGGAGGGATGTGAACCAGTGAGCCCTTGCGGACGACCTGCTCGACGCCAACGAGCACGACGCGCCGTTCTCCCTCCAGGACGTAGTATAATTCGGCCGAGCGTTTGTGGTAGTGCTCCCGGGCACCGTCGATGTCCACGGCATGCACCCAGGCGGCGACCTCCGTGTCCTCGTTGCTGATCAGTCGGTCACGCCAGCCGCAGGTGCTCCGCTCCCGGGGCACTTCGCCCTCGTGCCGCACCAAGGTTCTCAAAGTGGTCGAGGTCATGAGTAGCTCCTGAACATGGTATAGATTGGCACCATTGAGTTATCTCGGTCGTTCACGTCGCTTGAACCTTGGTCAAGCCGTCGCGCGAGGGCACGACCATCTCGCCGTGTCCCGTCCCCACTGCCGACGCAACGGGCGCAACTGTCATCTCCATCGTCTCGTGGTATGATGAGCTTCTTAGTTCCATTTTGAAGTAAACGAGGTCAATCGTCGACCTAGTCCGTCGGAACTGAGGCCACGTGATGAGACTTGAAGCGGCGCAACCAGTCTCGATCATCAGAGACCCGCTCCAGGGACTTGTCCATCACCAGTCCCCGCCTGAGTCCAAGATCGCTTTGTTTCGCTCGCTCTTTCGCGGACGAGACGATGTCTATCCTCGCCGCTTCGAGAATCGCAAGACCGGCAAGTCGGGATATTCACCTGCTTGTGGCAACGAATGGGCACCGGGCTTGTGCGAGAAGCCGAAGATCAAATGCGCGGCATGTCCGAATCAGCACTTTTTGCCCGTCACGGATCAAGTCGTTCGCTGGCATCTCTCCGGCCACGATGACTCCGGGCGGGACTTCGTCTTGGGCGTTTACCCATTGCTCCGGGATGAAACCTGCTTCTTCCTCGCGGCTGACCTGGACAAAGCGCAGTGGCAGGAGGACGCGCAAGCCATACTGGAAACATGTCGTCGCCTGGATCTGTCGGCAGCCCTGGAGCGGTCCCGCTCTGGCAATGGGGGACACATCTGGCTGTTTTTCGAGCAGGCGATCCCGGCGACGCTCGCGCGCAAGCTCGGCGCGCATCTGCTGACCGAAACGATGGAATACCGGCCGGGTATCGGGCTTGATTCCTATGACCGTTTCTTCCCCAATCAAGACACACTTCCCCAAGGCGGCTTCGGCAACTTGATCGCGCTGCCGCTACAGAAGCGACCGCGGGAGCTTGGCAATAGCGTCTTTCTCGATGACCGCCATCTGCCTCATGCCGACCAATGGGCGTTCCTCTCAAGCGTCCGTAAGCTCGATCGAGGCAGCGTCGAGCGAATCGTTTCAGAAGCTGAAAAGAGGGGACGTGTTGTCGGTGTGCGAGTTGCGCCCGTAGAGGAGGAAGCCGCCGCGCCTTGGGCCTTGTCGCCCTCGCGACGCCGAACAGAGCCTCCGATCGCCGGACCGCTGCCCGATCGGCTCGAGCTCATTCTCGGCGATCAGATCTACATCGCCAAAGATCCTCTACCCTCCGGTCTGTACAATCGACTTGTCAGGCTGGCTGCATTTCAGAATCCCGAGTTCTACAAGGCGCAGGCGATGCGCCTGTCGACCTACGACAAGCCGCGCATTATCGCCTGTGCCGAGGACTACGCGCAGCACATTGGATTGCCACGGGGTTGCCTGGACGAGGTCCAAGAGCTGTTGTCGGACCTGCGCGTCGATGTAGTGATGCGAGACGAACGCAACGCCGGTAAGCCTCTGGACGTGAAATTCCGGGGCGAGCTGCACCCAGAGCAAGCGATGGCCGCCCGCGACCTATTGGCCCACGACACCGGCGTTCTTTCCGCCACGACCGCCTTTGGAAAGACCGTCGTCGCCGCATGGCTGATCGCCGAGCGCGGCGTCAATACGCTGGTTCTCGTGCATCGCCGGCAATTGCAGGAACAATGGGTGGAACGGTTGTCGGTGTTTCTGGGGCTGGCTCCCAAAGTCATCGGCCGAATCGGCGGTGGGCGAAAGAAGCCCACAGGGTCACTGGACGTGGCGATCATCCAAAGCCTGGTGCGAAAGAACGTGGTGAGCGACCTGGTGGGAGATTACGGACATCTCATCGTTGACGAATGCCACCACCTCTCCGCTCAAAGTTTCGAGCAGGTGGTCCGCAGGACCAAGGCGAAGTTCGTCACGGGCTTGTCCGCTACGGTCACCCGCAAAGATGGCCACCATCCGATCGTCTTCATGCAGTGCGGGCCTGTGCGTCATCGGGTCGATGCCAAGGCACAGGCGGCCGCACGTCCGTTTACGCATGCCGTGTATGTCCGTCCCACGGGGTTTCGCCCGTTTGGAGCCCCTGCAGAGGATGTGCGCATCCAATTTCAAGAACTGTACTCGGAACTGATCGCGGATAAAACCCGCAATCAGCTCATCTGCGACGACGTGCTTGAGGCCGTTCACGAAGGTCGCTCGCCGTTGGTATTGACCGAACGCAACGAGCACCTCGATTTCCTGGCCGAGCAGTTGTCGACCGGCATCCAGCATCTGATTGTTCTGCGCGGGGGTATGGGGAGGAACGAAGTGGGCGCCGTCATCGCCCGTCTCGCGGCTATCCCCGAGAACGAGCCGCGGGCTTTGCTCGCGACCGGACGACTCATCGGCGAAGGGTTCGACGATGCGCGGCTGGACACCTTGTTCCTGACGCTGCCGGTATCTTGGCACGGTACAATCGCACAATACGCGGGCCGATTGCACCGCCTGCACGTTCGCAAACGTGAGGTTCGCGTGATGGACTACGCCGATCTGAACGTGCCCATGCTGGCTCGCATGTTCGATCGACGCTGCCGCGGCTACGAGGCCGTGGGCTACAAGATTCTCCTCCCCGCCAGTGCCGTGCCGGGATGGCCCACGGAAGTTCCGCTCCCCGTCGATCCGCAGTGGAAAACCGACTACGCGGGCAGTGTCCGCCGACTCGTGCGCGACGGGGTCGACATGCCGCTGGCGAATCTGTTCGTCCACGTGGCACGCGAGGTTGTTCCCACTGACGAGGGAGTCAGTCGGGCGCGCAGCGCGACCGAGGCGTTCCTTTACCGCCGCTTGGAGACCTTGCCGGACACCGCGGGCCAATTCCGCCTCAACGCCGAGTTGCCGATTCCGTTCGATGGCAGCGGCCAGATGGAAGTGGATCTGCTCTGTGCCGATGCACGCGTGACCATCGAGTTGGACGGGTCACAACATCTGGACGGGGAGGAGGCCTATCGCCGCGATCGGCGAAAGGACCTGCTGTTGCAGGAACACGGCTTCTTCGTGCTACGGTTCCTCGCCGCGGACGTGGGCCGACGCCTCGACACAGTACTCGATACGATCCTACGCACGCTGTCGCACCGCCGGCGTCATTGACGACCTCGGAGGGCCGTGTCGGTAATCGCCGCGCCTGGTTTGATCGCTTCGTGATAAGATGTCCCACTGCATTCGCCAGCGACGATCCGCCCCGTCCACCCGATGACCTGATCGATGCCACTTCGAAGACCCTGGCCGGGGCGGTCGATCGTGCGCCCCGCCCGACCAACGAGGAGCTCGACCCGTGTCCAAGCCATCTTCCGACCATGACTTCCTCTTCGGCCTGCTCGCCCTGCTGAACGGGCTGGTCAACCAGGGCCAGCTCGTCGCGGCGTTCCAGGCGTGGACCCTGGACAAGAGCCGCCCGCTCGCCGAGCACCAGGTGAGCCGCGGGGACCTCGAGGCGGACGATCGCCTGGCGGTGGAAGCCCTCGTGGCGCGCCACCTCAGGAAGCATGGGGGCGACGTGGAGAAGAGCCTGGCCGCGGTTTCGGCGGGCAAGTCCACGCGTGAGAGCCTTGCTCAAATCGGCGACCGGATCTCGACGCCACGCTGGAACACGTCCCCTCGCCACACGTCTCGACCGACGACGGCGATGCGGACCGCACGCCATCGTACTCTGTCGGCTCGGCCACCAGCGACGGCCAGCGGTTCCGTGTCCTGCGGCCCCACGCCCGCGGCGGTCTTGGGGCGGTGTTCGTGGCGCTCGACGGCGAGCTGAACCGCGAGGTGGCGCTGAAGCAGATCCTTGACCACTATGCCGATGACCCGACCAGTCGCCAACGGTTCCTCGTCGAGGCCGAGATCACCGGCGGGCTGGAGCATCCGGGGATCGTGCCCGTCTACGGTTTGGGCACTTATGCCGGCGGCCGCCCCTATTACGCCATGCGGTTCATCAAAGGCGACAGTCTCAAGGAGGCCATCGAGCACTTTCACGCCGACGAGTCGCTACGGAACGACGTCGGCCGTCGTTCGCTAGAGCTCCGTCGCCTGCTGCGGCGTTTCACGGACGTCTGCAACGCCATCGACTACGCGCACAGCCGCGGCGTCCTGCACCGCGACATCAAGCCAGGCAACATCATCGTGGGCAAGCACGGCGAGACTCTCGTCGTCGACTGGGGGCTGGCCAAGCCGCTGGGACGGGTCGAGCCCGGCAGTGACGTCGGCGAGCGCAGGCTTGTGCCCTCCTCGGCGAGCGGCAGTGCTGCGACGCTGCCCGGCAGCGCCCTGGGGACACCGGCTTACATGAGCCCCGAGCAAGCTTGCGGCGACCTCGACGGGCTGGGGCCGCGATCGGATGTGTACTCGCTCGGCGCTACCCTCTACTGCCTGTTGACCGGCCGCCCGCCGTTCGAGGGCGCAGACGTCGGCGAGTTGCTCCGCAAGGTCCAGCGCAGCGATTTCCCCCCGCCCCGCCAGCTCGACCCGTCGCTGGACAAAGCTTTGGAAGCGGTCTGCAAGAAGGCCATGGCGAACAAGCCGCAGGACCGCTACGGCTCCTGCCGGGCCTTGGCCGAGGACGTCGAGCGCTGGGCCGCCGACGAGCCGGTCTCGGCCTGGGCCGAGCCGTGGACGCGGAAGCTCTTGCGATGGCTGACGCGGCACCGCACCGGCGTCACCAGCGCCGCGGCAGCGGTTCTGGCCGGTGTGGTGGGCCTGTCGGCCGTGCTGGCCGTGCAAACCAGGGCCAACGGCCAGTTGTCCGCGTCGCTGGCCCGCGAGACGTCCGCCAACACCGCGCTCGCCGCCGCTAATGACGAGCTGAAGCGCTCGAGGGCTGCCGTGCAGGCCCGCTACGAATTGGCTGTGGATGCGATCAAGACGTTCCACACCGGCGTCAGCGCGGACTTCCTGCTCAAGCAGGACCAGTTCAAGGATCTGCGCGACCGGTTGTTGAAGTCGGCATCGGACTTCTACGGGAAGCTTTCGGCCCTGCTCGGCAAGGAGACGGACATCGCCTCACGGCGGGCGCTCGCGGCCTCGAACTTCGAGCTGGCCGATCTGACGGGAAGGGTCGGCAACCAAGAGTCCGCCCTGGAGGCCCACCGGAAGGTCTTGTCGATGCGCGAGGCACTCGCCGCGGAATCGGGTGGAGGCGCCGAGGAGACGGTAGACGTCGGCCGCAGTTTGACGGCGGTCGGGAGCTTGCTGGCGGTGACGGGAAAGACCGAGGAGGCGCTGGCGCGATTCCGCGCGGCCGAGGCAGTGCTGGACAAGCTCGTCGCCTCGTCGCCCGCGGTCCGGGCGGCGCTGGCGGATTGCCGGTCGCGATCGAGCCAGCTCCTGAGCACGATCGGACGAATTGCCGATGCGCTCGCGGCCTACCGCCTGGCACAAGCGGACCAGGAGTTGCTGGCGGCGGCGCCCGGGGCCACGAACGAGGCCCGTTTTGACCTGGCTCGGACAATTCTGCGAATTGGTGGCCTGCTGTCGAATACGGGCAAGCCATCGGAAGCCGAGTCCGAGTACCACAATGCTCTGCCAATCCTGCAGAAACTGGCGGACGACAACCCCGGCGTCAGCGAGTACCGCAGCCTCCTGGCGTCAGGTCACAACAACCTCGCCATCCTGCTGCGCCAGACGGGCAAGCCGTCGGATGCCGGCACCGAGTACCGCAGGGCGCTGGCGATCCGTCAAAAATTGGCCGACGACAACCCCGCCGTCAGCGGGATCCGCTCCAGTCTGGCGGACAGCCACAACGGCCTCGCCGTCCTGCTGGCGAGTACGGGCAGGCTATCGGAAGCCGAGCCCGAGTTCCGCAAGGCGTTATCGCTCTACCGGGAGCTGGCCGACGCCAACCCCGCCGTCACCGATTTCCGCGACCAGTTAGCGCACGCCCACACCAGCCTCGGCGACCTGCTGGTTGGGACCGGTAAGCTGCCGAACGCGCGCAGAGAGCACCGCAAGGCACTCGAGCTACACCAGACTCTGGCTGACGCCGAGCCGCGAAACCCGAACTGGCGGAGGGGTGTGGGACAGAGCCTCGCCAACCTCGGGGATGTGGATACCGCAACCGGGCGATTCGACGCCGCGGTCGCGAGCTTTCAGGAGAGCCGGATGATTCACGAAAGACTTACGCGCGAACACCCCACCGCTACCGAATACCGCGTCGGACTAGCCGACGCGTTGACCGGGCTTGGCCGGGCTCTTCATTACGCCGGCCGCGGCACCGAAGCGACGGAACCGCTCCGCCGCGCCGTCGCCTTGCGGGAGGCAATCCCCAACTTGAGCACCAAGGCCCGCCGCGATCACGCCAACGCTCTCGCCTTGCTGGCTTCGGTCGCCGCCGATCCCCGCTCCGGCCTCTCCGCCTCCGCCCCCGCCGCCGAGGCCGAGGCCGACCGAGCGATAGCCGCCTTGCGCCAGGCGATCGCCGCCGGCTGCCGCGATTTCAGCAAGTTGAACACAGACCCGGACCTCGCACCGCTACGCTCGCGCGAGGACTTTCGACTGCTGCTGATAGACCTGGCCCTGCCGGCCGAGCCGTTCGCACCGTGAGTCGGGAGCATTGACGCAGCAACGCAACGCCGCCACTTCGGCTTCCGTTTGTGGTTGGTTGACAATTTGCAGCCAATCGGTGGGGCGTGGCAAAGGCCACGTCGAGAGGATGGGAAACGCCGGGTCATCGCGCTCCACACGGCGCAAACTCGACCAACGCCACGATTCCGCTCGCTGCACGAGGTTTGCTCGCCGGGCGCTCCGCTCACGTAGCGAACGACCTGAATGTCGCCTCGGTCGTGACATTCACGGCTTTTTACCAAGATGTCCCAGCTTTGTAAATTTGGTGGCTGTCACCTTTCCACCCCCCCATCGCGATTGATCCCAATAGTGTTCGGCACAGTTTCTGCTTGCTGCCCCTCCCTGCACATCCAAAGACTTCCTGTAAATCTGATATGTTTAATATTTATTTAACTTGCGCTTTACTCGCTCCTCGCGCATTCTAGATCG
>Ga0208043_1000305_pt1 | contig 23733 bp, 25 predicted proteins | sample Sb_taG_12_FD_187710 | JGI IMG/M metagenome (GOLD analysis project Ga0208043, IMG submission 187710) | Peat soil microbial communities from Weissenstadt, Germany - Sb_50d_9_AC metaG (SPAdes) (version 2) | ecosystem: Environmental > Terrestrial > Soil > Wetlands > Peat | place: Germany... | reverse complement strand
GATCTGAATAGGTAGGCGAGCCCAACCAGGCACGACGCGCGTTCGGCGTTGCCAACCCTGAGTCGCGCGCCTTCGGCACCCGGGACTACAGCCCGCTCAGGACAGAACGGTGGGGAGATCAGATGGCCGTCCATGGGGGGAGATCCGGTGGCCACCAGTGGGGAGATTCAACGGCCGCCTATGGGGGAGAATCTCATGGCCGCCGGCCCGTGATGTCCAGAACCGACACGACAAGGGCCACGTCGCGGTCGGCGGGCCTATTTTTTGACGGATCGGTCACAGAATCGCCCGCTCGGGGTTAACACGGTTGTGGACTTCCTCCAGGCCAGCGACGGCGAGCTGCTGGCGGCATCGCGCTCGAACCCGGACGCGTTCGCCGCGTTCTACGACCGTTACGAGGGCTCTGTCGTCGGCTATTTCGCTCGTCGCACCGGCGATCCGGAAGTGGCGGCCGATCTGACGGCCGAGGTGTTCGCGGCGGCGCTCGGCGCCTCACACCGCTACAGACCCGAGACGCCGTCAGCCGCGGGCTGGCTGTTCTCGATCGCGCACAACAAGCTCCTGAAGAGCCTTCGCCGCGGGCGCGTCGAGGCCGACGCGCGCCGTAGGCTGGGCATCCGCGAGCCGATCGAGCTCGCCGCGGAGGAACTCGAGCGGGTCGAGAGCGCCGCCAGCGCGAACGACTGGGTGATCGAGCTGCTCGATCGACTGCCGGCGCTTCAGCGGGACGCCATTCGCGCACGGATCGTCGATGAGCGCTCCTACCCGGACATCGCGGGGGAGCTTCAGACATCGGAGCTCGTGGTACGTCAGCGAGTCAGCCGTGGCCTTTCAAAGCTCAGAGCCGAACTGGAGGAGCAACCATGACTCTCCTGCCGCAGGTCCGCAGCCAGCTGCATGACGCCGCCGGCCGGCGTGCCCGCAGTCGCTCTCGCCGCCTTGGGATGTTTGGCCGTGGCGCTCAGCGTCGCGGATGGCACCGGACCCCGTTGATCTCGCTCGCGGTCACACTCGGCCTAGCCGGTGCCGCGTTCGCGAGCGGTGTGATCCAGTTCGGCTCGCCGGCGCCGGTGTCGCGCGTGCAGCTGTTCACGGCGCCGACAACGGGCGAAGGCGCGCTTACGCCGGGGACGGTGCGGATGCTGCCGGTCTCGACGCCGGACCCGGCGGGCGGGGCGCCGTGGGGCATGCGCGAGTTCACGACGAGCAGGGGCCTCGGCTGCGTCGAGGTCGCGCGCGTCGTCGACGGCAAGCTCGTCGCGGTCGGCGAGGACGACGCGTTCGGCGACGACGGGCGCTACCACGAGCTGAGCGTCTCCAGCGGCGGCGCTGGCTTTGGCGACTGGTGCAGCGCGCTCGACCGCTACCACCGTCTGTACATCAACGACATGTGGGGCGAGCAGCCGGCGAGCGCATGGCAGAGCCGCTGCTACGCGCCGGGTTCACCGGCGGGCGGGCACCAGCAGCGCGAACCGGGATGCCCGCTCAAGGACGAGCGCAACCTGTACTTCGGGCTGCTCGGCCCGGACGCAAAGAGCGTCACATACGTGCTCGACGGGCAGCGCCACACGCTCGCGACGAGCGGGCCCGAGGGCGCATACCTGATCGTCACGCGCGCCACCCCCGGCCAGCTGCTGAAAGGCGTCGGCACGGGCGGCGTGGTGCCGGTCGACGGCCCGATCACCGAACTGCACTACCGCGACGGCGCGACCTGCCACCTGACCTCGCGCAGCTGGATCGGCGGCTCCTACGCGTGCACGCCGAGCATGCAGGTGCCGGTCGGCTACGTAGCGCCGCCGTCGCTGTCATACACGCACGCGCAGGTGCAGACGCCGGTCAGCGCGAAGCTGATCCGCACGCGCGCCGGCGGCTACGAGCTGCGCCTCGCGTTCCGATCGCGCGTCGCGCTCGACAACGCGCAGAGCGGCTACAACTTCGCCTGGTACGTGCCGGGCACGCGCAATGAAAACCACGGCAACTGGCGGACCGAATCGGACATCGCCGCCGGCCAGACCGTGAGCACGACCACCTGTCCCCTGCCCACCGGCGAGCAGATCCACGGCACGATCAGCCTGTTCGAGCCCGACGAAACCTACAGATCCAAGAGCGAAGTCGTGTACGCGTACAAATACGAAAAACTCGGCGAGCTCGTCGGCAGCTTCTCCGTGCGCGTCCCCGGCACGCCGCGCCCGAACGACCCCGAAGCAGACCATCGGATGTCGCCCCTGACCTCGTGCAGCGCCATTGAGGCCTCCGAACGGCGCTTTCGCGCCCTGCGCCGCGCCCTCGGCCGCGCGCACCCGCCGCTTCCAGGTGCCGGGTAGAAGACTCGCCCGCCGGCTGGCCACAGTCGCCCGTAATGTCCATCTACGCACCAACGGACGCCCCACCGCCCAGTGGTCCCGCCTGCAAGCCGGACGAACGGACGAGCTCGGGGCCGCGGGGCGCTGAGCGAATCCCACCGTTGCGCGGCTGACCCGCCCACCGGGCCGCAGTCGCCCTCACACATCGTGCAAGCACCATACGCCCGCGCACGTCAGGCACCCGGGCGGTGTCGATTTCGTCCAGTCTCGTTCGACGTGTGGGTAGTGACCACCTCACCACAAAGGAGATAGCAATGCGTTTTATGGTTCTGGTCCCCGGGAGCCCCGAGTCGGAGGCGGGCGTGATGCCCAGCACCGAGGGTCTGGGAACAATGACGAAGTACAACGAAGAGCTCGTCAAGTCGGGCGTGATGCTGGCCGGCGAGGGCCTGCACCCGACGTCCAGGGGCGCAAAGGTCCGCTTCGACGGCGGCGAGCGCACCGTCATCGACGGTCCGTTCACCGAGGCCAAGGAGATCGTCGCGGGCTACTGGGTCTGGGAATGCGCGTCGCGCGAGGAGGCGATCGAGTGGCTCAAGCGAGCGCCGTTCGACGGCGGTGTCGAGATCGAGCTGCGCCAGATCTTCGAGGCCGGCGACTTCGGCGAGCAGCTGACGCCGGAGCTGCGCGAGGCGAACGAGCGGCTGCGCGAGCAGGCAACCCAGAATTAGCCTGTGAGCCCGTCGGCCACCCATCGTGCGATCGACGCTGTGTGGCGGATCGAGTCGGCCCGGTTGATAGCCGGGCTGACTCGCATCGTGCGCGACGTGGCGGTGGCAGAGGACCTGGCCCAGGACGCGCTTGTCGCCGCGCTCGAGCAGTGGCCCGCGTCGGGCATCCCGGACAAGCCGGGCGCATGGCTGATGGCCACCGCCAAGCGCCGGGGCATCGATGAGCTGCGCCGGCGAGTCACGTTCGAGCGTAAGCGGGAGCTGATCGGCCGCGAGCTGGAAATCCTCCAGCAGCTCGATCGGCCCGACCTGGCCGCGCAGGTCGAGGAGGTACAGGATGATGTGCTGCGCCTGATCTTCATGACGTGCCATCCGGTGTTGTCCCGGGAGGCGCGCGTCGCGCTGACGCTGCGTCTGCTCGGCGGCCTGTCGACACCGGAGATCGCGCGCGCGTTCCTCGTCTCCGAAGGGACGGTCGCGCAGCGCATCGTTCGCGCCAAGCGCACGCTCGCCGAGGCGCGCGTGCCGTTTGCGCTCCCCAGTCGCGACGAGCTGACCGAGCGTTTGTCTGCCGTGCTCGAGGTGATCTACCTCGTGTTCAACGAGGGCTACAGGGCGACCACCGGCGAGCACTGGATCCGCCCGGCGCTGTGCGCGGACGCGCTACGGCTGGGAAGGATCCTGGCCGCGCTGATGCCCCGCGAGGCTGAGGTCCACGGCCTGCTGGCCCTGATAGAGCTCCAGGCCTCGCGGCTGCGGGCACGGGTCGGGCCACACGGGGAGCCGGTGCTGCTCGCCGATCAGGACCGCGCGCGCTGGGACCACCTGCTCGTGCAGCGCGGCCTGAACGAGCTTCGGCGAGCCGAGGAGCTCAGTGGCGCGCTGGGGCCGTACACGCTGCAGGCCGCGATCGCCGCCTGCCACGCGCGGGCCCGGAGTGTCGAGGGAACCGACTGGCCGCGGATCGTCGCGCTCTACGACGGCCTGGCGGCCCTCACCGGCTCCCCGGTCGTGGAGCTCAACCGCGCCGTGGCCGTGACGATGGCCTTCGGCCCCGAGGCCGGGCTCGAGCTCGTCGATTCGCTCGCCGACGAGCCCGCGTTGCGTGGCTACCATCTGCTGCCCGGCGTACGCGGCGACATCCTCGTGCGCCTGGGGCGGATGGCGGAGGCCCGCGAGGAGTTCGAGCGCGCAGCCGAGCAGTGCGACAACGCGCGCGAGCGCGAGCTACTGCTCTCACGCGCGGTCGCCTGTGGCGCATAAGGCGCAGGGTACGACAGGGCACGATGCTCACGCTCGCTGCGGACGAGAGGAGCCGCACGCGCTTCCGTCTCTGGGGCAGTTCACCGACGGGCCCGCTCGTGCCCTACCATCGAGCACGTGACGATTCGGCGGATGGACCACGTCGGCGTCGTTGTCGACGACCTTGAGGCTGCTACTGCGTTCTTTGTCGAGCTTGGTATGGAGCTGGAGGGCGAGGCGCCGGTCGAGGGACGTTGGGTGGACCGTGTCGTCGGGCTCGACGACGTCCGAGTCGACATCGCAATGATGCGGACCCCCGATGGCCACGGCCGGCTTGAGCTGACGAAGTTCCACACGCCGACGGCGGTCAGCGCTGAGCCGGAAAACGCACCGGCGAACACGCTGGGCATACGTCGCATCATGTTCGCTGTCGAAGACATTGAGGACGTCCTTGCCCGCCTGCGCACCCACGGCGCCGAACTCGTTGGCGAGCTGGAGCAGTACGAGGACAGCTATCGGCTCTGTTACGTTCGCGGCCCCGAGGGCATCATCGTCGCATTGGCCGAGCAGATCGGCTGACCGGCCCGCCCGCCGCCAGCCGCTTCAGAGCGTGGTGGGCAACACCAGGCTGGTCAGGGACGGCGTCGGCGAGGAGGTCTCCAGGCTCAAGGACAGCCCGGAAAGGACATCGGCATCGGCGGCGTCGGCCTCGCCTCCCGCTTGATGTTCACCGACCTGGCGCTAGTCAGCCCACCAGTCGCGCTGGCCCTCGACGTCTTCGCGCCGAGCCTCGCCCAGACTGGGCGAGCCGATGACGAGGATCTCCAGGCCCTCCGGCCCGGCCTCGTAGCCTCGCCACGTACCGGGCGGGACGCGCACCGCGTCCCATTCCTTGAGCTCGACGATCTCATCGTCGAGCTTCATCCGCCCACTCCCGCGCAAAACCACGTACACCTCCTCCTGCTTCTTGTGCGTATGGCCGAACGGAAAGCGATAACCCGGCGGGACGCGCTGGTAGCCCAGGCCGGATTTCTCGAGCTCGAGCGCGTCGGTCGCCAAGCGGAACTCCAGGTCCGGCGCGCCGTCAAACCTGGACCCGACGTCCTCCAGGTCCTCCTTGAGGTTCTTGAGCGTGAACGGCACGGCGCACCCCTATCGCGCACCCCTGGCTGCGTTCGCCGATTTACTGCGTCAAGCGCCGCGGTGCCAGGTTCCTTCCCGCAGCGCTCCGCGGTCAGACTATAGGTACTGCTTCACATGCATTGCAGGAGCCCTGGTCCCGGAGTCGCAGAGACCACGTATTCGTCCGACCCAGGAGCCACGGCGGCGCTAACGCTCACTTCTGCATCGCCAAGGAGCGAGAGCGCGGAGACCGTCAATCCAGACTGCTCCGTCTCCTCAGCAGGGGGTGTCTCGGCGTGGCTGCCGCATCGCCCGCTCCCACTTCGATGGCGACGGCCAACAGGAGGGTCCCCGGTCCGCCGCCCGGAGCGTCAGGATTCACGGCTGCGATGAGGCTCAGCCGGCACGCCAAGAACGAGATGCGGCTCTACCGGATCAGCGCCGAGGACGTGGAGGCTACGCTGGCCGATCCGGCCAGTCGGGAGCCCGATGAGCGCGGCAACGCTCGGCTGGCCGGGGAGACAGGCGATGGCCGTCCTATCCTTGTTGTGGTTGCCGGGGACGATCCTGGCTTTGTGATCACCGTCTTTCATCGGAGCTGACATGCAAGCCGACTACGACAGCAGCGCGAACGCGATCTCGATCGCGATCACCGATGCGCCGAGCGCCGAACAGAGCGACGAGGTGCATCCACGAGCGATCGTCGCTCTGGCGGCGGGCAAGCCTGTTGAGGTGCAACTGCTGTACCCCGACATGGGGATCTCCGAGCCGCTCGCCGCCGTGGCCGATCGCTACGACCTCGACCGTGAAGCGCTGGAGGCCGCCGCGCAGTCGGCGCTTGCTGCCCCCAACCGGGTCGTCTCGGTCGAAGTCGCCGCCGGATCGCCAGCATAAGCTGAACTGCTCCTGCGCGACCTGAGCGCAAGCCAGGAAGCGCTGATCGGACGCTGCGATACTGCCCAAATGGAACGTCGGCGAGCCAAGTTCTCGCCAGGCTTCCGCTCCGCGATGCGATTGGAGCAGTCGTGCGCGTCCTCGGCATCGCTCCTGAGTCGGACGCAGAGGCGTAGGTGATGCTTGCGCAATGGCGGCCGAGGAGTCCACGACCCCGACTTGGTGGAGCTTTCACGACGGTCAGTCGGGAGGATCAGTCGCGGCGATGTCGCCGCGGGCGGGCTCAGGCTCGGGGAGGTGAGGAGCGAGCGATAGTGAGCTCCCAGTAGCCACCCGCGAGGTTCAGCGCCCCAACAACCAGGAAGAAGGCTGCCCATCCGTAGACGGCGTAGGTGAGGCACACGACGCCCGCGGCGGCCGCGAGGACGCCGCCGAGGATACGCGTGACCCCAAAGGCGCGGACGTGGCGGTACTCCCATGGATTGATCAGGCGTTGCATGCCGTCTCGCGGGGGAGATGCCCACCACCCGCGAAGACCTTTCCGAGCGGCGTTGTCGTTGGCTGCGTGCATCGGGGGCGTCCCGCTCATGCTCGCTTCAGGAACCTCAAATAGAACGCCGCGAACACCAGGACAATCCCGACGTTTACCATCAGGCGCTCCCAGAACCGATGCCTGAAGAACAAGACGTCCACGCCGACCACGACGGTTAGGAGCGCGAGCACGTAGAGCACGACGCCTGCCTGCCTTCCCATCGTTCTACCCTACTGTTCGAGGACCGCGTCGCGGCCACGGATCACGCCGCCGGCGCTGCATTGCGCACTCAGCGAGCGTCCGAGCGACAGCCGAGCAGACGAGCGCAGAGGACGAGGTCTAGGCACGTCGGCTGACGGTAGCCAGACGACTGCTTTCGCGTCGCAGGGCAGCACGCTCCGGGTCGGCGAGCGTCAGTGCTTGTGTTCGTCCAAACCGCAGGTATCGGGACCGGCATCGGTCACGCCCGCTCGTTCGCAGAAGCAGAAGCGCTCGGCGACGGGATGAGGGTCGTGTGCTGTGCTCACGCGTACATCGCCTCGATCTCCGCGGCGTACTTCTCGGCGATCGGCTTGCGTCTGAGCTTCATCGTCGGTGTCAGCTCGTCGCCGCCCGGCGTCCAGTCGAGGGGGTGCGCCCTGCACAGCGGCTCAGGAAGTGCGTGGCGAGAGCTGCAACGTGCGTGCGGCGATCAGCAGGGCCGCGCCGCCCCACGCCGCGATGACGAGCAAGTCGGTGGTAGAGATGCCGGCGCCGTGCGTATGGATGAACGGCCCACGGACAGCCTGGGCGAGATGCTCGACGGGAAAGACTGTCGCGATGTCGTGCAGGAACTTGGGGATCTGGCCTTCGGGCACGAACACACCGGAGATGAAGTACAGCGGCAGCACCGCGAGGTTGGTGGCGGGCGCCGCGGCCTCGGCCGTGCCGATGCGCGTGGAGACGGCAAACGCGATGCAGGCGAAGGAGGCGGCCCCGACGATGACCGCGATGACGAGCCCGGGCATCGTCGAGTAAGGGATGGGCACGTTGTAGGCGACCCTGCCGATCGCCAGCAGCAGGGCTGACATCACGATCGCCACGACCACGCCCACCGCGGCGCGGCTGCCGATGACAAAGCCCGTGGGCAGGGGCGTGCCGCGCAGGCGCTTGAGCTCACCGCTCTCGCGCTGGGCGACCACGGCCTGGGTGAGGTTGACGAAGCTCGCCGAGATGATCCCCAGGGTCATGATCCCCGGAACGTAGAAGGTGGTGATGGTGATCCGCTGCCCGTCGACGATCGTGGTGCCTTTGAAGATCTCCTCGAAGATCACAAGGAACACGATCGGCAGCAGCACGGTGAAGTAACGCGATTGGGGGTTGCGCCAGAACCGCACGAGGTCCGAGCGGAACTGGTGGGCGAACAGGCGCGAACCGCTCACCGTGGTTGCTCCTGGGCTTCGGTGAGCTGGAGGTAGATGTCCTCGAGGGTCGGGCGACCCACTGTCAGATCGCCCAGCTCTCGGTCATTCTCGAGCGCCCACCGGGTGAGCGCATAGAGCGAGCGGGCGGGCTCCACCGCGGCGATGTGAACCCGGCCGTCGCGCACCTGCGCTACCGATGTCAGCTCGTCGGGCAGCTCAGAGAGGGCTGTGCCCGCAGGGTGGACGAACGAGATGTCGCTAATCGCTCGATCGCGGCCACCGAGGGTCTCGGGTGTGCCCTCGGCGACGATCTCCCCGGCGACGATCACCGCGACGCGGTCCGCCAGCGTCTGTGCCTCGTCCATGTAGTGCGTCGTGAGGAAGATCGTCTTGCCGAGATCGCGCAGGTCGGCGATCACCTCCCAGGCGTGGTGGCGAGCCGACGGATCAAACCCGGTCGTCGGCTCATCGAGGAACACCAGCTCCGGGTCGCCGATCAGCGCCAGGGCGACGTCGAGGCGACGCAGCTGTCCACCGGAGAGCGCTCTGGTGCGCGCGTCACGCTGCCCTGTCAGACCGACGAGCTCGATCGTCTCGGCCGTAGGGCGAGGATGGAGGTAGTAGCCGGCGTAGAGCTCGACGAGCTCTCCGACCGTCAGCTCGGCGGGCATCGTGCAGGACTGCAACACAAGGCCGACACGCGAGCGCCACCGGCGATTGGCGCTGGCCGGATCCTCGCTCAGCACGCTCACCTCACCGGCGTCACGAGAGCGGTACCCCTCCAGGATCTCAACCGTCGTAGTCTTCCCGGCGCCGTTGGGCCCGAGAAACGCAAACACTTCCCCCCGGGCGACCTCGAGGTCGATCCCGCGAACCGCCTCATGCTCGCCATAAGACTTGCGCAACCCGTGAACGTGGATGACCGGCTCACTCACATCAGTCTCTCGATCGGCGCTGGAAGCACGGCCCTTGGGCTCGATTGTCGTGACCAAGCTGTGTCAGGTGACCCCAATTAGGGTACCCTAATATGAACGAGCGGCATTGGTGCTCACCGTTCTTTGACGGCGCCACCCAGTTCGAGATGATGGTCGCAGACGAGGCCCTGCGCACCAACGCGGCCACCATGAAGGCGGCGTTCGCCGACCTGCCGGATGTAAGCCACGCCGTTCCACTCATGGAACGACTCGCCCGCCTGCAGCGTCGAGATCGGCTTCGCACTCCTCGGCGACATCGAGAATCGCGTCGATGCCCATAAGGCCATTTACAGCGAGCGACCTCGATGGGCGTCTTGGCGTGGCTGCTGCTGGTCGGAGCCCGGTCGTCTTGCGACGACCCGGGTGCGCCATGTGGCCTTCGCGGCCTTGCGCTGAGCCTCTTGTTCTCGACCTGCCGGCCGAGCGCCTACCGCACCTCGGTGAGCGGCAATTTTGCGGACCCGTGCGGGGCCGGCCGGGGAGGCGACGGGATGAGTCGCGTGTATAGGATCCGCTCGTGAGGGTGGCGCTGGTCACTGGCAGCGTCGGATGCCCAGACCGGACCCGTGCGACTTTCGGGAGCACGTCGGGAGCAGGCAGGCCGATTCGGCCCGGAAACATTGCCGGTTGCACGCTTACCGATCCTGCACGGCCAATCGGACGCCTCGCCCCGGCTGTGGCGTCAGACCGCGGGTGCTCTGCTGGCGAGCAGCTCCCGCGCGCCGGCCACGGCCGGGACCATGCCCTTGGCCTCGAACACGGCGATCGCCTCTTCGATCACCGATGCCGCCTCTGCCGTCTCGCCCCGGGCGAGAAGGGTCTCGCCGAGGCAGGTCAGCGTGTCGCCGAGCAGGTGCGGCATGTCCGTCCTTCTGGCGATGGCGAGCGCCTCGCGTGCCACCTGCTCGCCCTGGCCGGGCTCTCCGATGCCGGCCAGCGCGAGCGCGGCGGCGATCCGCCACCACACGTCCCCCTCGACGTCGTTGGCGCTGATCTGGGCGCCTCCGCGCCGCGCCTCCTCGAGGGCCTCGTGGTGCTGCCCGACACGCGTCAGCGCACGAGCGTGCCATGCGGCGGCCTCTCCACAGACGGCGCGGTCGAATGCGGCGGCGGCGTCGCGGGCGCGGCGCAGGCGGCGCTCCGCGCTCTCGAACTCGCCCGCGAGCAGCTCGCAGGAACCCCAGTCCAGCAGCGTTAGGAACTCGTAGAACTCGGCGCCGTGGCGGGCCAGCACCTCCATGACGTGTGCGAACCGGCCATCGGCGGCCTGAAGGTCTCCTCCCGCCCCGTCGAGATAGGCCAGCCGGGATTCGATCATCGCGGCGTGCAGGGTGTCGGGCTGGACGAGGGAGAGCGCGTCCAGGCAGCGTGCGGAGGCCTCCGGGATCGCCATCGGTGAGTGCGCGCCAGTGCCGCACAGGCCAACCAGGCAGTAGGGCAGCTCGGCGGGAAGGGTTCGCCTGGCCAGGGCGACCGCCCGGTCCGCCGCCTCAGCCGCCTCGGCGCTCCTCGCAGCCAGGTAGCTCAAGTTGGACAGGGCCATCCACCCCGACACGGTCGAGCGATCGTCGCCCGTCCGCGCGATCTCCTGCGCCATCTCGCGGACATCCACGAGGGCGTCCTCGATCGGGACGTCCCCCAACAAGACTTCCGCGCGGGTGCGAACAAGGGCGGCGCGCGCACACACCGCGGTGGCCCCGAGCCGCTCGGCCAGATCGAGCGCATCCTGGGCGAGCGCCTTCGCCTCGGCGAAGAGGCCCATGTCGAAGACGGCCGCGGCGAAGCCCGTGAGGAGCTCCGGCCGCGAGGGGTCGCTCCTGGCGACGACGGCCTCGCCGCGCGCGTAGGCACGGCGCGCCGCCACGAAGTCCGACAGGCCGGAGGCGCGCCTGCCGGCTTCGCCCAGCAGCTCACCGGCGCGGTGGGCGAGATCGCCTATCTCGCCGTCGCCGTCCCCGAGCTCGCGGCGCAGGATGCAGGCCCGCTCGAGGTGCTCGCCGGCGATCTCGCCGTAGACGCCGCCGCGCTGTCCCGCGGGCATCCCCTCGATGTGGCCGGCGACGCGTTCGTGCAGGCCAGCCCGGCGGCGCTTGGGTATCGAGGCGTACGCGGCGTCCCGCACGAGGATGTGGTGGAAGCGGTAGTCCGCCGGGCCGTCGACCGTCGCCTGTATCAGCTGGTTGTCCAGGAGCCGGTCGATCGCGTGTTCGAGCGCCGGCGCCTCGCGGCCGCCGAACGCCCGCAGATCGGCCGCGTCGAAGTCCCTGCCCACCGTCGCCGCCTGCTCGATCACCTCGCGCTCGCCGTCGGACAGGCGGTCCAGGCGGGCGGCGAGGATCGCCTCGATCGTCGGCGGGATCCGGATCTCGTGCACGTCCCGGTCCAGCCGCCAGCCCCCTGCGCCGGCCTCCAGCACGCCTTCATCGACCAGCATCGCCAGTATCTCCTCGACCACGAGCGGATTGCCGCCGGCAACCGACACGACGGGCTCGGCCAACGCGCGCGCCGCCTCGCCATCTCCCAGCAGCTCGGCGACCAGCAACGCGCACTCGGACTCGCCCAGCGCCTCCAGCGTGATGGTGCGCGCCGACGGGGCCGAGCCAGGCCAGCCGGGATGGGCCTCGAGCAGCTCCGGGCGGGCCGTGCAGACGACCAGGACCGGCATGTCGCCAAGCCTGGCCGCCACGTGCTCGAGCGCCGCGAGTAGCCCGGAACCGGCCCAGTGGATGTCCTCGACCACGGCCACGAGCGGCCCGTCCCGGGCGAGCGCGGCGAACAGCGCGACGACGTCGGCCTGGAGCTCCTCGGCGGCCCCCGCCAGGGGCCCGAGGCCGAATGCGCCGGCCAGGCGCGACGCGATCGCCATCCCGGCCTCCGCCGGCTCGGGCGGGAGCAGTCCCGCGATCGCGGCGACGGCCGCCGCGTGCTCCTCATCGTGCCTGATCCCGGCGGCCTGGCAGGCGATCTCGGCCAACGGCCAGAACACCGTCGCCTCGCCGTAGGGCAGGCAGCGCCCGCTCAGCACGCGGGCGCGATCCTGGAACGACGCCAGCGCGTCGGCGACCAGCCGCGACTTGCCGGTCCCGGCCAGCCCGAGCACGGTCACCAGCGTGCACGCCTCGCCCTTGCTCGCCTCCTCGAACGCGCTCGCCAGCTGGGCCGCCTCCCGGCCGCGGCCGACCATGGGTGCGGTCAGCCGCCGGCCTAGACGCTCGGACGGTGATGCGACACGTACCAGGCGAAACGCGGCCACACGCTCGGACTTGCCCTTCAGCTCGAGATCGAGCCGCTCTGCTTCGACGCTGCCGCGAGCCAGCCGATACGTGAGCTCGCCGAGGAGGATCTCGCCCGGCGCGGCCGCGCCCTCCAGCCTGGCGGCGACGTTCACCGCATCCCCGAGCACCTCCTCGCCGACGAACACCTCACCCGTGTTCACGCCCGTGCTGGCGGTGAGATGGACGCCGAGGCTCGGCGGCAGCCTCGAGTTGACGGCCACGAGCGCCTCGCCGATCTCAACCGCTGCGCGCGCCGCGCGGACGGCGTCGTCCTCGTGCGCGCGGGGCAGTCCGAAGGACCCCATCACGGCGTCTCCGATGAACCTCTCCACGCGTCCGCCGTGGCGCTGCACGACCTCCCGCATCGCCCCGTAGTAGCGCTCCATCACCTCATGGAGCGCCTCCGGATCGAGCTGCTCGCCCATCTGCGTGAACCCCGTGACGTCGCTGAAGAGCACCGTCACGACCTTGCGGACCCCCGCGCGCCGCAGCGCCCGGCCGGCGACAGGCGCACCGCAGCTCATGCAGAACGTCGCCCCCCCAGGCGCCTCGGCCCTGCAAGTCGCGCACTCCGGCAAGCTCAGCTCCCCTTCGGCCATTCCCACTCCAAGATACCGGCCCCAACCCCGCCGGGCGCATATGCTCCCACGATGCTCCGCAGATGGGCGATCAGGCTCGGCGTTCCAGGATGACCTGGGCGCGGATGAAGCGCATCGTTGAACGGTAGTTTACCGACCGTGCGCATCCTGCACCCCTGGCCAAATGCTCGCTTTGACGCCGAATCCAAGGCAGGAGCCCAGTGCGTTAGATGCGCACGCCGGGATCTGCGCGGGGGGCCGCCAGCAATGGCGGTTCCTACCGCGACCTTGTTAAGCACCTGTTGCTGTCTGGAGGAGGTCGGACCGGCGTGAGCGTCGGTGGAGCCGAGCTGCTGCCCGCAGGCGGACCGACGCTCGAGCTGCTCGAGCCCGTCGGCGAGGTCGCGGCGCGCTCGCCGACGGCGCTGTTCTGGCGGCGCTTCCGCCAGGACAAGGTCGCGCTCGCCTCGCTCGTCTTCATCGTATTCCTGATCTTCGTCGCGATCGCGGCGCCGCTGCTCGTGAAACTGTTCGGCCTTCCGGGGCCCTACGTTCAGAATCTGAACCTCACCGACGCGTTCGGCAGCCCGCTCGGCCCGAGCGTCGCGCACCCCTTCGGTGTCGACGAGCTCGGACGCGACGTGATGTCGCGCGTCATCTACGGCACCCGCGTCTCGCTGATAGTCGGCATCGTCGGGACGGCCATCGCGACGATCATCGGGGTTGTCATCGGGCTGTACGCCGGCTTCTACCGCGGCTGGATCGACACGGCGCTCTCACGGTTCACCGACGTCGTGCTGTCGCTGCCGCTTCTGCTTCTCGGCCTCGGCATCGGCGCGGCCTGCTCGGTCAGGGGCTGCCTGGAAGGAGTGATCCAGCCCGGAGTGGGCGATCTGCTCTTCCTGGTTGGTTTCTTCACCTGGACATATGTGATGCGCATCGTCAGAGGGCTCGTGCTCTCGCTCCGCGAGAGCGAGTTCGTCGTCGCCTCGCGTGCCCTCGGCGCGTCGAACACGCGGATCATGTTCCGGGAGATCCTGCCCAATCTGCTCGCGCCGATCATCGTCTACTCGACGCTGCTGATCCCCCTGAACATCCTTTTCGAGGCGGCCCTTTCGTTCCTCGGCGTGGGAGTTCGCGCGCCCACCGCGAGCTGGGGTCAGATGATCGCCTCCGCGACCCCGATCTTCAACACCGCCTGGTGGTACATGGTCTTTCCGGGAGTCGCGCTGCTGTTCACCGTGCTGGCTTTCAACCTGCTCGGCGACGGCCTGCGGGATGCCCTTCACCCAAGAAGGACCGCCCGGTGACACGGGCATTCGAAACAACAACAACAACAAGAGGAGGCGCCCTATGAGGTCGCTGAGGATGATCGCACTGGCAGCGCTGGCGGGGATCTTCGCGCTCGCACTCGGAGCGTGTGGCTCGAGCAGCACCTCGACCCCCGCGAACAGCGGCATCGGGGTGGCTCAGGGAGTTCAGACTCCCAAGAACGAGGCCCTGTCCGGAGGCAAACGCGGGGGCACGCTGACCGTGCTCAACCACGCGGACTTCGAACACATCGATCCCGGCCTGGCGTATTTCACCATCGACTACGAGGCCGTCTACGCGACACAGCGCCCGCTCTACTCCTACAAGCCGAATACGTTCTCTACGCCGACGCCGGACCTGGCCGAAGGTCCCCCGGTGATCTCGAGCGACGGCAAGACGGTCACCGTACACATCCGCAAAGGCGTGCACTTCAGCCCGCCTGTCAACCGTGAAGTGACCTCGGCGGACGTCGCCTATGCGATGGACCGCGGGAAGAACCCGAACGTGGCAAACCCCTACTTCGAAGGCTATTTCGCGTCGATCGAAGGCGCGGGCAAGGCCAGCGGCGGGCCGATCCCCGGCATCAAGACGCCGAGCAGGTACACGATCGAATTCCACCTCACCGCACCGAAGGGGCAGATCGTCGCCGACGCGCTCGTGCTGCCTCTGAGCGCTCCTGTGCCGGAAGAATATGCCAAGAAGTTCGACGCCAAGAAACCCAGTGAATACGGCAACTACCAGGTGGCCACGGGTCCGTACATGTTCAAGGCCGACAGCGAAGGCAAGGTCCTGGGCACCGGCTACCAGCCGGGCAAGTCGGCGACGCTCGTGCGCAACCCCAACTGGAACGCGAGCACCGACTTCAGGCCCGCCTATCTCGACCAGATCAACATCCAGATCGGCGGCGACACGACGGTGATCGGGCGCCAGGTGCTCGAAGGCTCGCACTCGATTGGGAACGACACCGCGGCCCAACCGATCGTCAAGCTCGCATACCAGAGCTACCGGAGCCAGCTCGAGATCTCTCCCGGCGCCGCGGACGCCTACGTCACCGTCAACAACAGCTCGGGACCGTTCACGAACGTCAACCTGCGCAAGGCGTTCTGGGCGGCGCTCGACCGTGAAGCGATGGACAGGGTACGCGGCGGCTCACTCGTCACGAACGTGGCGACGCACTTCATCTATCCGGAAATTCCCGGATTCGAACAGGCGGGCGGTCTGGCCGGCCCGAAAGTGGACTACAACGAACACCTCCAGGGCGACATGGCCGTCGCCGAAAAGTACATGAAGCTAGCCGGATACCCGAGCGGCAAATACACGGGGACCAAGACGCTTCAGGTCGTCGGCTCAACGGGCAACCCGGCGCCGCAGGACGCGGAAATCGCCAACCAGACGCTCCGGAACCTGGGCTTCAAAACGAAGCTAAACCTGGTCGACCAGGCGACCATGTACTCGAAGTACTGCGGGGTGGTCAAGGAAGCGATCGACGTCTGCCCGAACGTCGGATGGTTCGCCGACTTCGGTGACCCGCAGGCCGTGCTCAACGTTCCGTTCAACGGCAAGCTGATCGTCACCAACGGGACGAACTCCAACTGGGGTCTCGTCAACCACGAAAAAATAAACAAGGCGATGGAAGCCGCGGAAAGCGTCGTCGGCACCTCGGCGCGTGCGACCGCGTGGGCGAACATCGACAAGGAACTCGTCAACGAAGCGGTTGCCGTCCCGTATGACTGGGACAAGCCGGGACACGTCGAGTCCAAAGACGTCGCCGGCGTCGGCGACGTCTGGAACTCCGGCTCCTGGGACTACAGCTTCACATCTCTGAAGTAGGCACGGTGAAGTTGCAACGGCGGGTGGGCCTGCTCGGGTCGGGCGGGCCCACCTCGCCACCGGAAAATCAGCTACCGGAAGACATGACCATCTCGAGCCGACCGACATGACGCGCTACATCATCCGCAGGCTTCTCTGGGGTGTCCTGCTGCTGATACTCGTGTCGGCTTTGACGTTCGTCTTCTTCCGCATCTTTCCCACGGCCGACCCGGCGACGCTGCGTGCCGGGCGCTTGCAGAATCCCAAGATAATCGCGGCGATTCGCCACGACCTGGGACTGGACAAGTCGCTGTTCACGCAGTTCTGGATCTATATGAAGGGCATCTTCCTTCACTTCGACCTCGGCTTCAGCTACTACAGCGGCGCGTCGGTGAAGAGCCTCATCTTCAACCGACTCCCCGCCACCGTCTCGGTCATTGCCGGAGGTGCTGTGGTGTGGCTGGTCACCGGCCTGACGGTCGGCATCATCTCGGCCCTGCGGCCCCGCTCGGTGCTCGACCGCGTCAGCATGGGCATCGCGCTCGTCTTCGTCTCGGCTCCCGAATACTGGCTCGGCCTGATCGCCCTTTATCTCTTTTCAGCCGACATCGGGGTGTTCCGGATCTTCCCCGGCGCGGGAAGCTATGTCGGGCTGACATCCGATCCCGTGAAATGGTTCACCTCGCTGATCCTGCCGTGGTTCGTAGTCGCGGCCGGCACGGCTGCGATCTATGCGCGGCTGATGCGCGGCAGCCTGATCGAGACGATGGACGAGGACTACATTCGCACCGCGCGCGCGAAGGGGCTGACCGAGCGCCGTGTCGTCCTGCGCCACGGAGTTCGTGCCGCGATCAACCCGATCTTGACGATCCTCGGCCTGGACATCGGGATCCTGCTCGGGAGCGCCGTGCTCGTCGAAACGGTGTTCAACGTCCCCGGCATCGGGCGGCTGAACTACGACGCGATCACGCATTCGGACTTTCCTATCGTTCAAGGCACCGTGCTGCTCGCGTCGTTCTTCATAATCGTTGCGAACGTCGTCGTCGACATCGCCTACGCGTATCTCGATCCCAGGGTGCGCTACTCGTGAGCACGGCGGAGCCCCTTCTGCGGGTTGAGGAACTGCGTGTCGAGTTCCCCACCGAGGACGGAGTCGTGCACGCGGTCGACGGGATCACCTACCAGGTGTACCGCGGTCGCACGCTCGGGATCGTCGGCGAGTCGGGCTCGGGCAAGACGGTCGCCTCGATGACGACGCTCGGGCTCACCCGCGGACCGGGCGCGCGCATCTCCGGGCGCATCCTGTTCGAGGGCCGCGACCTCATCACCCTCTCGGAGGGCGAGCTGCGGGCGATCAGGGGAAACGAGATCGCGATGATCTTTCAGGACCCGCTCTCCGCGCTGCACCCGCTCTACAGCGTGGGCTTCCAGCTAGTCGAGGCCGTCCTAGCGCATCGCGACGTACCCAAGGCCAAGGCGCGCGAGCGCGCGATCGAGCTGCTGGGACTGGTGGGGATTCCCGACCCGGGGCGGCGCGTGGACGATTATCCGCACGAGCTCTCCGGCGGAATGCGCCAGCGGGCGATGATCGCGATGGCGCTCGCGAACGACCCGAAGCTGCTGATCGCGGACGAGCCGACGACCGCGCTGGACGTGACCGTGCAGGCGCAGATCCTCGATCTGCTGGAGCGCCTGCAGCGCGAGCTCGACATGGCGATCGTGATCATCACGCACGATCTCGGGGTGGTCGCCGAGATGGCCGACGACGTAGCGGTGATGTATGCCGGGAGGATCGTCGAGACGGCCTCTGCAGAGCTCCTCTTCGCCGGCCCCGGACACCCCTACACCTGGGGCCTGCTGAAGTCGATCCCGACGTTGAGCGGCTCGCGCGACGAGCAGCTCGTGCCGATTCCGGGCACGCCGCCGAGCCTGATCAACCGGCCGTCGGGCTGCCGCTTCCATCCGCGCTGCCCCTACGCGCAACCCGACCACGCGCGCATCGACCCGCTGCTGGAGCCCGTGCCGGAAGAGGCGACACACCACGTCGCCTGCCTGCTCGAGCCGGAGACACGCCGCCGGCTGTGGTCGGAGCTGCAGGCGGGACGGATGCCCGACGAAGCCCTGGCGGCGGTCGGCTCAGGAGATCCCCCTTGAGCGCGCCCGCCGGGGAGCAGCGTGGCTCGCCCTTCGGCGAGGAAAGCGCGGCCGTCGCCTCTCCCCCCGCGGCGCTCGACGACGGGGTGGAACCGCTCGTACAGGTGCGTGACCTGGTCAAGCACTTCCCGATCACGCGGGGAATTGTCGTGCAGCACAAGATCGGCGCCGTCAAGGCGGTCGATGGCGTCAGCTTCGACGTTCAGCGTGGCGAGACGCTCGGGATCGTTGGCGAGACGGGCTGCGGCAAGAGCACGACCGCCCGGCTGATCATGCGCCTGCTCGATGCGAGCGCCGGGGAAGTGCGCTTCGACGGGCGCGACATCACGCGCCTGAAGGGCGGCGCTTTGAAGGCGGTCAGACGCGAGATGCAGATGGTCTTCCAGGACCCCTACTCCTCCCTGAACCCACGCAAGACGGTCGGCTCGATCATCGCCGAGCCGTTCGCCATACATCGCCTCGAGCGGGGCAAAGACGAGCGCAAGCGCGCCGTTCAGGAGCTGATGGAGATGGTCGGCCTGAACCCCGAGCACTACAACCGCTACCCGCACGAGTTCTCCGGTGGGCAGGGCCAGCGCATCGGCATCGCGCGCGCGCTGGCCCTGCGCCCCAGGCTGCTGATCGCCGACGAGCCCGTGTCAGCGCTCGACGTGTCGATCCAGGCCCAGGTCCTGAACCTGCTGCGCGACATGCAGCGCGAGCTCGGCCTGACGCTGCTCTTCATCGCGCACGACCTCTCTGTCGTCCGCCACATGTGCGATCGCGTGGCCGTCATGTATCTCGGCAAGATCGTCGAGATCGGGCCCGGTGACGCGCTCTACGGCTCGCCCCGTCACCCGTACACCGGGGCGCTGCTGGCGACCGTCCCCATCGCAGATCCCGCAGCGTCGCGCGGTAAGCGCCCGATCCTCGGCGGGGACGTGCCGAGCCCTGCGAACCCGCCAACGGCGTGCCGCTTCCACACCCGCTGCCCGAAGGCCCAGCCGCGATGCTCCGAGCAGGAGCCGCCGCTTGAGAGCAAGGGGACGGGGACGCTGGCCGCGTGCCATTTCCCGCTCGAGCAGGACGACCTGGCCCAGCTGGGCCTGCGCGCCCCCGGATGAGCGGCGAGCCCCAGGAGGGACTAAGCGTCCGTCGCGGTTGGCGATCTCCGCCGTTTCGTCACTCAAACCGAAGGTTGGCTGAGCGCGAGGACCGCCTCGCCGCAGGGGAGATGTTCGGCACGCGACGGGTGACGACCTCACACCAGTTCGGGGCCTCGATCGCGAAGAGGGTCCAATATTGGACCTACGCGGCGCGTGCCCGCAACGCTTGGATGTCGCGCACGATCAGCGTCCTGTGCTCGGTATGCACCCAGCCAAGCTCGCGGAATCCCTGGAGCGCGTGGGCGACACCGGCCCGCGATGCTCCCGTCCACGCTGCCAACTCCTCCCGAGAAAGCGGCGAGACGACCGTGATCCCCACCTCCGACGGTCGGCCGTAGCGCTCGGCGAGCTCCAAGATCCGCGCCGCCAGACGACCCATCGTGTCCGCTTCCGTGGTCTGCCACCACTTGAGCGTCGTCTCACGAAAACGGCAGGTGCCCGCTTCCAGCAGCGCGACCGCGATGCGGGGCGTGGTCTCGAGATGCCGGCGGAAAGTCGCGGGGGGTATCAGCAGCGCTTGAACCGCCTCGAGCGAGGTAACGGTTGCGAGCCGGGGCTCGTCGTCGATGAACGCGAGCTCGCCCAGAACATCACCGGGGTCGCGGATGCTCAGCAGCATCTCGCGCCCGTCCGGTCCGGCACGCGTGACCTTCACTCTGCCGGCCAGCAGCAGCATCACTCGTTCACCGGGCTCGTGCTGGAACATCAGCGCCGCCCCGCGCGGGAATCCGCGGCGCACGCCGAGAGCGTAGAGCGCGTCGCGCTCCTGCCCATCCAGCAGCGCCAGAAAGGTGCCCGACCAGATCGTTTGGGCGCTCTGCCGGCATCATTCAGCCACGCAGCGGATGCTATCCCGTCCTCGCCGCCAGGGCCACCTGGCCAACTTGCCCGGACCCGCTCGCGTCGACAGGCGCTCGTCCGAGACATAGACGCTCTCCGCGGTCGGCACAGCTGAACGCGCTTGTCCAGTTCTGGACGCGATCTTGTCCATAACTGGGTGGCCCCATCCTCGCGTCTCATCCATCGTCGGACGTCCTGCGCAATCGCAGAATCTCAATCGAAATGTCGAACCGACAATCCAGACTAACGGAATGGTGGTATCAGTGATGATAAGGACGTTCAAGACCGTCACAGGCGTGGCCGGGGCAGCGTGTTTGGCAATCAGCCTGCTGCTTGCGGCGATGGCGACCGGGGCGATGGCCTCGGGGAGCCTCAAGGTCTGTGTTCAGGAAAAAGAAGGCGGGTCGATCAAGCTGCCCAAAGGAGGAGTGTGCAAAAAAGGCTACAAACTGGTCGAACTCGGTGAACCCTCCTTGCTCTCCAAAACGGAACAGAAAGAACTCAAAGAACTTCGCAGGTACGCGAAAGTGATTCCGTCTGGCATCGGCGGAAAGCCGACCGTCCGGGTGTCCGAAGCCAACGTACAGGTAACGAGCGGTGCGGCGAAAGAGACTGAAACCAACGGTACGGGCAACCTGATCGTCGGCAACGACGAAAAACCAGGCACGCAGACCGGCTCCAACAACCTCGTGGTTGGAAGCGAACAGTCCTACACCGAATACGGCTCGATCCTCGGCGGCCAGCTGAATACCGCCTCAGGGCCGTTCAGTGTCGCATTCGGTGTCGACAACGCCGCGACCGGACCGGACTCCTCGGTCGCCGGTGGTAAACAGAACATAGCCTCAGGAGAAGCCTCCTCGGTGAGCGCCGGGATCTTCGGCACAGCGAGCGGTCTCGTATCCTGGTTGGGCGGCGGCACGTTCAACACAGCCAGCGGCGAATATTCCTCCGTGAGTGGGGGTAACGACGGCAAGGCCGAAGGCTCTACCAGCGCGATCAGCGGCGGCGCGTTCAACACGGCCAGCGGCGAATTCTCCTCCGTGAGTGGGGGTGGAGCAGACGTGGCCAGCGCCAATACCTCGTGGGCGAGCGGTGGCGAACACAACACGGCATCCAACAACTGGGGCTCGGTGAGCGGCGGTTCCAAAAACACCGCGAGCGGGGTCCGCGCCTCGTTGAGCGGCGGCCAGTTCAACACGGCCAGCGGTGAAGATTCCGCGGTCACTGGTGGTGAAAGCAACACGGCTAGCGGCCACGGTTCCTCGGTGAGCGGCGGCGCCAACGACGAAGCAAACGCCAACTACTCCTCGATCCTCGGAGGAAAAGAAAAGATCGCGCTCGTCGAATACGAAGCGATCCCGTAGCGCAAACAGCCCGTACGTTCCTCGGCGGCCCGGCCCATGTGGTCGGGCCGCCGGGAAGCTATCCGGACCCACGCGTCTACGCCACCAAGACCTCGTGGCGCCGCGCCCCATCCGCCAACTCGAACGCCTCGGCCACAGCGCTATCCTCCAACCACTACCCCAAGCTGCCTAACCCCCTACGGGACCGAGAGATCAGGGCGCGGAGGGCATACAGCAGCGCGTCGACATGTGCGCGCCTGCTGTCGTCGAGTTGAGCGATGGCCTCGGCCACGCGCGCGAGCTCAGCGAGTTGCGGATCGCTGTGGTCGAGGACTGTTCTGGCGTGGTGTGCGCCCTCTGCCAATGCCAGTGCGAGTGCGGCTTGATGGGCGAAGTGCGCGAGGAGGTCCATCTCGGGGAGGCTGAACTTGGCGTTCTCTGGCCGGTCGAGGACCTCCAGGACTCCCAAGACGCGGTCGTCGTGGAGCAGAGGCGCGGCCATGAGCCCTTGCGGTACGTAGCCGGTTGCTTCGGCGGTGTCGCGGGCGAAGCGGGGGTCTGAGCTCACGTCCTCCAGGACGAGGGGCTGGCGGGCAAGCAGCACTCATCCCGCGATCCCAGTGTCCTCTGGGATCTCGATGCCGACGAGCCGGTCGGATCCGTCGCCTGCAGCGGCCACGAACTTTTCGCCTCGCTCGACGACCTGTATTCCGCTGAAGCTGCGGCTTTCCACGCTCGCGCGCAGGCGAGGCTCGGCCAGTACTCCGATGCGCTCGAGCAGGCGCGATGGGCAAGTGAGCACGCGCTCGCGAATCACGTCGAGGCCCGGGTCTGGTGGCGGATCGCGGCAGCGCTCGCCCTCGCCGGCATGGGAGAGCTAGAACGGGCCGAGGACCGGGCACGTGAGGCAGTCGTAATCGCACGCCCGACAGAAGCCCCGCTTCTGCTCGGCGACACGTTGAGCTGCCTCGGCGAGGTCCTCCTTGCGCAGGGTCGAAGTGCCCAAGGGCGCTCAGCCCTCCAAGAAGCGATTGGCATATTCGAGGCCAAGGGAATCGCTCCGGGGGTCACAGCTGCACGCGAGCTGCTGCGGAGCAGCACATCAGTACGCTGACAGCCGACTCTGCATTGAGCCGCCCGCCGCGGCCGCCGGCCAACCACCTCACGGATCTCGGGCGAGCGCCAGCCCCGACGGGGCGTAGTCATCCACGATCCTCAACACTGGCGGCGCTCTGCGCCCATTGCTGTGGATCGTGCGCCGCAGCCGCCGCGCGGCGCACGCGCTTGCACTATCTTGGCCGGCCCCCGTTTCTCGGTCCAACCGTGGGTGAGAGTTGGTATGAAAATCATGGACCCCGACGACTGTTGAGACCGGCGAGCCTCCAGCTCTCCGCATACCCTCCGCCGTCATGTCCGACCGCATCCAAGTGTCGGCGTCAGGCTCGAGGACCCAGATCAGCGTCCGGAACTGGCCAGCCGACGACGCCGATTGGCGCGTGAGCACGCGCAAAGACGACGACCGGCAGCTGCAGGTTTACGGCTGGAGTCACTGGGAGGACGATCAGCTGGTCGGAAGGCTCGACCTGCATGTGGATAGCCGTAGGGCGCTCCTCATCACCGGACGCTGGCTGGCGGACACGCTGCTGACGATCGAACAGCCTCACGTCTTGGCGACGATGGTCGCCTGCGCGGAGGAGATCGCGCTACGGCTGCATACTGTCGGCGTCGGGAACGGCTGCCTGGAATGGCAGCTCGATCCACGGGACGTCGAGTACGTGCAACGCCTGTTCGCAGACTTCCAGCCACGCAAACGGCCACTACGAAGAGGCAAACGCTACCTACGAAAGCGCCTTACAGATGCCTAGCGCACTCCTCGAACTCCTCGCGCCCCATCGCCCGCCAGGACTGCACCCACCGGTTCACGCTCGCCGCCGCGCGCGGCTCCATCTGCTCGGCCTCCGACAGGAGCCGCTCATCTGGCTCCGGCGCACCACCCGCCAGCGCAGGCAGCGTCCGTGCTGCGATATTCGAGGCTTCTGGAGACCTCATAGCGCTTTAATCCTACCAAGACTAGACA
>Ga0208043_1000301_pt1 | contig 23900 bp, 22 predicted proteins | sample Sb_taG_12_FD_187710 | JGI IMG/M metagenome (GOLD analysis project Ga0208043, IMG submission 187710) | Peat soil microbial communities from Weissenstadt, Germany - Sb_50d_9_AC metaG (SPAdes) (version 2) | ecosystem: Environmental > Terrestrial > Soil > Wetlands > Peat | place: Germany... | reverse complement strand
AGCTCGAGATATTCGCGCGTCAGGGCAACGATGACATTGCGGTGGCGCCACTCGAGCTCGGAGTCGAGATCGGGATCCCGCCCATCCCCGGCTGCGCGCAACGCGTGTGCTTTGGCACGGGACCGGGGGCCGCGCTGTCAGAACGAGCGGGACAGCTGTGGTGGGAGGAGCTGCCTTTCATGTCCGTCGCGGAGATACGCCTGCGTGGTGCGCACAACGTGCAGAACGCGATGGCGGCCGCCGCGGTGTGTCTGGCGCGCGGGGTAGACCCGGATGCGGTGCGTGCGGGCCTTCAGAGCTTCAAGGGCGTGGCGCACCGCTTGGAGGAGGTGGCCAGCAGGGAGGGTGTGCTGTACGTGAACGACTCCAAGGCGACGAATGTCGCGAGCACGCTGGTGGCTCTCGACGCCTTCACACAGGCTGGCGTGCATCTGATCTTGGGTGGCCAGGGCAAGGGTCAGGACTTCGATGCCTTGCGCGAGCCTGTGGAGCGGAGCTGTCGCGCGGCGTATCTGATCGGTGAAGACGCCCCCGCGATCGCGGAGGCGCTGAAAGGCGCGAGCGTGCCAGTCTACGAGTGTGACGCCCTCGAGCGGGCCGTCGCCGCGGCAAGCGGGGCGGCCGCGCCCGGGGACGTGGTCCTGCTGTCGCCGGCCTGCGCGAGCTTCGACCAGTTCGCCGACTTCGAAGCCCGCGGCGAGCGGTTTCGGGAGCTCGCCCTGGGATAGAGGCTTCCGCGCGCCCGCGTCGAAGTGAGTGCGGATGCCAGCAGCCGCAGCACGGCGCGCCCACTCCGCGGGGGCCCGTAACCCGCGCAGTGAGCGCAAGCGCGGCAGAGGGAGCGCGAGTGCACGGAATGCGCAGCCGTTTGAGCATCGCATCCTGATGACCGCGACGCTGTGTCTGCTCGCGTTCGGCGCGGTGATGGTCTACAGCGCTTCCTCGGCGACCACGTTGCTGCAGGGGTCCGGTAACGGCAGCGGCTATCTCGTCAAGTTCGTCGTCTACGGCGCGGTCGGTCTGGTTGTCATGCACGTGCTCGCGCGCGACGGGGTCGCAAAAATGCAGAGCTTCGTCGCGCCGCTGCTGGTGACGGCGTTCGTGCTCGTGCTCGCCGTGCACATACCCCACGTCGGGGTCGCCGTCAACGGCGCGCGGCGCTGGATCGGCCCGAGCGTGCTGCAGTTCGAGCCCTCGGAGCTACTCAAGCTCGCGCTCGTGCTCTACGCCGCGACGCTCCTGGCCAAGCGTCCACAGCGCGTCCACGACCTGCGTGAGCTGTGCCGGCCGCTGCTCGTCGTCGTTGGCGGCGCCTGTCTGCTGGTCGTCACCGAGCCGGATCTCGGCTCGGCGATGGTGATTGCGTTCACGACCGTCGCGCTGCTCGTGGCGTGCGGCATCCCGTTACGAAATCTCGCGATCATCGCCGGCTCGGCGTTCGCGTTGGTCGCGCTGTACGCGCTCGCGCGGCCGTATGCGCGAGCGCGGTTGACCTCATTCGTCGATCCCTGGGCGCACGCTTCGAGCAGTGGCTTCCAGGCCGTGCAGGGGCAGATCGCGATCGGCTCGGGCGGTCTGTTCGGGGTCGGACCGGGTCAGTCGGTGCAGAAGATCTTCTATCTGCCGGAGGCGCCGACGGATTTCATCCTCGCCGTGATCGGCGAGGAGCTGGGTGTGGTCGGAGTGTTCTCGCTGCTGTTCCTGTACGGGATGATCGCCTACGCTGGACTGCGCGCGGCGAAGGGTGCGCGCAGCCTGTACAGCGCGCTGATCGCGGTCGGGGTGACTTCGCTGATCCTCTCCCAGGCGGTGCTCAACGTGTTCGCCGTGCTCGGTCTCGCGCCGCTCACGGGGGTACCGCTGCCGTTCGTGTCCTACGGGTCGAGCAGCCTGATCGTGATGCTCGCCGCGATGGGCCTGTTGCTGAACGTAGCCGCCGGTGGAACCGCGCACGTGCGTGCCGTGGCGCCCGCGCGTGAACGCCGCTCGGCCGACGCGAAGGGCCGCGAACCGGCACGATGGGAGCGTGAACAGGCCTCCGAAGATCGTGATCGCCGCCGGGGGAACCGCGGGGCACGTGGTACCGGCGCTCGCGGTGGCCAGCGCGCTGCGGGCTGAGGGCGCCGGGGTCGAGTTCATCGGCGGGGAGCGCGCCGAGGCCGAGCTGGTGCCCACCGCGGGCTACCCACTGCAGAAGATCTCGGTGGAAGGTATGAGTCGCACCAACCCGTTGCTCGCCGTCCGCGCGCTCGGGCGCGCCGCAGCCGCGGTGAGGCGCGCGCGCTCGTTGCTAGAGGAGTTGGCTCCCGATGCCGTGCTGGGTGGCGGCGGCTACATCACCGGGCCCGTGGGGCTGGCGGCGGTTACGCTGCGGATCCCGCTCGTGCTGAGCGAGGCCGACAGTCACCTGGGGCTGACCAACCAGATGCTGGCCCCGTTTGCGCGGCGCGTGTGCCTGTCCTTTCCGATCGCCGGCCGCAGGGGGCCTCGTTATCGCGTCACCGGCCGGCCGGTCTTCGCCCCTCAGGAGGACCGTGAGGCCGCGCGCGCGCGGTACGGGATCGCGATGGGTGAGACCTGCTTGATCGTGTTCGGCGGTTCTCTGGGGGCGCGCTCGATCAACCTGGCGGCGGTCGAGGCGTTCGCGGGGGAGCACCCGGGGACAGACACAGGTGGGCAGGGCGCCGCGGAGACCGATCTCGACGCAGGCATGAGGGCCGGCGCGCCGCACGTGCTGCATGTGACGGGGCGTCGCGACTATCCCGAGCTGGCAGGGCGCGAGCTACCGGCAGGGTATGACCTGCGCGAATACCTGGATGCGGAGGAGTTCGCCGCCGCGCTCGCCGCCGCCGACCTCGTGGTCGCAAGGGCGGGAGGATCGGTGTTCGAGATCGCCGCGCACGGAAGGCCGGCGATCCTCGTGCCGTATCCGCACGCGGCGGCCGACCATCAGACGAGGAACGCGCGCTGGATGTCCGCCGCGGGGGCGGCGATTGTGATCCCCGACCGTGAGCTGACCGCCCCGCGCCTGGCCCGTGAGGTGGCGGCCCTGCTGTCCGATCGACCGCGCCTCGAGGCGATGGCGAGCGCCTCGAAGGGTCTGGCCCGGCCGCGTGCCGCGATGGATGTAGCTGATGAGCTATTGGGGGCAGCCGCGTGAGCGCACCAAGCGGACCATGGGGTGGACGGCGCCTACATTTTGTCGGGGTCGGCGGCGCGGGGATGAGCGGGTACGCACGCGCGGCGCACGCGCTCGGAGCCGAGGTGACCGGTTCCGACCTCACCGGCTCGCCCTATACCGAGCGCTTGGCCGCCGACGGTGTGTTGGAGACGATCGTCGGCCACGCCGCTCTGAACGTGCCCGCGGGCGACGGTGTCGAGGTCGTCTACTCCAGCGCCGTACCGCCCGAGAACCCAGAGCTCCTCGTCGCCCGCGAGCGGGGGATACCCGCGCGTCCGCGCGCCGAGTTGCTGTCGGAGCTCACAGGGATGAAGCGCACGATCGCAGTGGCCGGCACGCACGGCAAGACGACGACGGCGTCGATGCTGGTGCACGCGCTGCGCGCCGCCGGCCTCGAGCCGGGATGGCTCGTGGGCGCCCCGGTGGGAGGCGGCTTGGCGAACGCGGAGTGGGGAGCGGGCGATTGGCTCGTGGTCGAGGCCGACGAGTCTGACCGCTCGATGCTGAGTTTGAAGGTCGAGGTTGGTGTGCTGACCAACGTTGAGCTGGATCACCACGCGAGCTTCGCTTCGCTCGCTGAGCTGGAAGCGGCGTTCCGCGTGTTTCTGGCACACGCCGAGAGAGGGGTCGTGGTGTGGGATCGCCCCGAGCTGCTCGCGCTCGAGAGAGATCGGGCCGCGGAGATCGAGGTCGTTCCCTACGACGTGGCTGATCTGAAGCTCGAGGCGGGAGGCTCCCGCTTCCAGTGGCGCGGCGAGGAGGTCCGCCTGGCGGTGCCCGGTGCGCACAACGCGTTGAATGCCACCGCGGCGCTCGAGGCCGCCCGCCTGGCTGGTGCGGATGCCGCACTCGCGATCGAGGGCATCGCCGGCTTTCACGGCGCTGGGCGACGCTTTCAGCTTCTGGGTGCGACCGCGAGCGGAGCGATCGTGTACGACGACTACGCCCACCACCCGACCGAGGTGAGTGCAACCCTGGCGGCTGCCCGCACGCTCGAGCATCGGCGGCTGGTGGCGGCGTTTCAGCCCCACCTGTACTCGCGCACGACGCTGCTCGCCAGGGAGTTTGGGCGCGCGCTGGCGCTCGCCGACATGGTGGTCGTGCTGGATGTCTACCCGGCGCGCGAGCGCGCTGAGGACCACCCGGGGGTGAGCGGGCTCGAGATCGCCGAGGCCGCCGCAGACGCTGCCGGAGGAAGACAGGTGTATTGGCTGCCAACGTTCGCTGACGCAGAGCCCGTATTGCGGAGCGTCCTCGTCGCGGGGGACGTGTGCCTCATGATGGGCGCCGGCGACGTCGACGCGCTCGGCAGGAGCCTGGTGGAGCCGTGAGTGTGCCCGCGCCGCCCACAGCGGTTCAACACGACTTTCCGCTTGCTCGCCTGACAACCGTGCGCACGGGCGGCGCGGCGGAGTGGTTCGCGCGCGCCGGCAGCGAGGCGGAGCTACGGGAGCTACTCGCCTGGGCCACGGCTGCCGCTGCGCCCGTGAGCGTGGTGGGGTCGGGATCGAACCTGCTGGTCGCCGATGAGGGAGTGAAGGGGCTGGTGGTGAAGCTCGACCGAGCCCTCGCGAAAATCGACGTCGAGGGGCGACGGATCGTCTGCGGCGGCGGTGCGCGCCTACCCGCGGTCGCCGCGCGCGCGGCGCGGGCGGGCTTGTCGGGAATCGAGTTCGGGGTGAACATCCCCGGGACGGTTGGGGGGGCAGTCAGGATGAACGCAAACGCCTACGGCGGAGAGCTGGAGCGCGCTCTGGAGTGGGTCGAGGTCGTCACTGCCGGGGTGGAGGCTCCCGGTTCGGCTGCGACTGTGCAGCTGAGCACCGAGGTGGCGGTAAAGGACGCCGGAGGGGATCGCCGCGCGCCACGGGAGCTTGGGTTCGGTTATCGCCGTTCGAATCTCACCGACGGGGAGATCGTCACGCGCGCCTCTTTGCAACTGGCACCCGCCGATCCAGAGGCGGTGAAAACAACGCTCGAGGAGATGCGCGCCCGCCGTCACGAGGCCCAACCACAGGGGATAAAGACGTTTGGCTCGACATTCAAGAACCCCGAGGGCAGGGCCGGGGCAAATGACATGGGTCGCTCCGCCGGCCTGCTCCTGTCGGAGGCCGGTTGCAATGACGTGGCGGTTGGAGGAGCGCGCTTCGCATCCAAGCATGCCAACTTCATCGAGAACGTCGGGACGGCCACGACCGCGGATGTGATCGCGGTCATGGCCGAGGGTCGCCGCCGCGTCAAGGAGTGCTTCGGGGTGGAGCTGGAGCCGGAGGTGCAGACGCTGGGGAACGTACGTTTTCCCTGGCTGTAGGGATACGCCCGTTGAGGTCGAAGACCCCGTGAATGGATCGTTCGCTCGCCGGCCGGTTTTCGATCGCCCGCCCGTTTGCCCCGGCCGCGCCGCGCCGCGCCGGCCGGTCTTCGGCCGGTCGTGGTGGCGCCCGGAGCCCAGATGGGCGTCTGGGTCTTTGGTGGCGGGCGTTCGCGGTGCTCGCCGACCTGACCCACGCGTGCTTCGTGTTCATCTGGCGTCGCCGGCGCGCGCGCATCGCGCTCATCGTCGTCCTCGCGGCGCTGGGGCCGCTCGCGGGTGGCTGGCTGTGGCTGCGGGACTCCTCGCTGGTGTCGGTGGAGCACGTGCGGATCAGCGGTGTGCACGGCCCCGATGCGCGGGCAATCGAAGCGGCCCTGGCCGGCGCCGCGCGGCACATGAGCACGTTGGATGTGCGCCCGGGCGCGCTGCGCGCAGCGGTAGCGCCGTTCCGCGTGGTGCGCGAGGTGCAGACCAGCCCGAGCTTTCCCCACGGCCTGCGTATCCACGTAATCGAGCAGCTGCCGGTTGCCGTCCTCACAGTGGATGGGGCACGAACCGCGGTAGCGGCGGACGGGATGGTGCTTGGCCCAGCGCTGCTCTCGAGCTCGCTGCCCGCAGTCAGCGACAGCGCCACTCCTCAAGCGCAGGGCGGCGAGCTAACCGGGCAGCACGTGCACGGCGCGTCGCTGCTCGCGGACCTCACGGTGCTGGGCGCGGCCCCCGCGTCGCTTCTTGAGAAGGTAGTGGCACGCGTGTACACCGGGCCGATGGGTCTCACCGTAGCGATGCGCAACGGCCTGCTTGCCTACTTCGGGGATGCCACGCTCCCCCACGCGAAGTGGATCTCGCTTGCGCGGGTGCTAGCCGACCCCAGCTCCGCGGGCGCTTCCTATGTGGATGTGCGCCTGCCCGAACGGCCCGCCGCGGGCTTCGCCGACGGCGTCGCTCCGGCGACGAGCAGCGCGACCGGGACGCCACCGACCGGCACCGAACCGGGGAGCGCAGCGGATCCAACAACCGCGGCTGAGCTTGCCGCCGGACTCACCGCGGCGGTCGGTGGCGGGTCCACAGCATCCGGGTCCACAGCATCCACAACAGCGTCTTCGCCAGCGGCGTCTTCGCCGGGATCGACCCCCGGCCATGAAGAATCCTCGACCGGCTCCACTTCTTCAGAAACGACCTCGACCGCTCAGGTCGAATCGCCGCGAGGAGCGGCCGCTGAAGCACCCGCCGCGGGCGCCACTCCCGGCGGCTGAGCATCCGCAGTCGCGACTCCTGTAGCCGTTATCCGTATACGTTCGCGCGGCCTGGGCTTTCATAAACATACCCTCAACCTCAACTTGAGATTGACTGCACTCTCTAGACAAACCTCAGGTAGTGGTCGAGAGTTCAGCGATCTGCAACGATTGTTGCGAGATTGGGAGTTGTCGTTGACAGGGCGAAGTTCCCTGCATAACGTGCCCTTCTCGGCGGTGCGGCAAAGAGTATGCTGCGAACCCTAAATTTCTACTGAAGGCTTCGGACAGAACCATCATGGAGAACGCAGGCGGAAGTTATCTGGCGGTCATCAAGGTCGTGGGGGTCGGCGGCGGCGGCACCAATGCGGTTAGCCGCATGGTCGACGCGGGATTGCGCGGCGTTGAGTTCATCGCCGCCAACACCGACGCTCAGGCGCTCGCTATGTGCGACGCCGACATCAAGCTGAACATCGGCCACGAGTCAACCAAGGGTCTCGGCGCGGGCGCCGATCCCGACGTCGGCCTGGCATCGGCCTCGGAGTCGCGCGACGACATCAAGGAGGCTCTGAAGGGGGCCGACATGGTGTTCGTGACAGCGGGCGAGGGCGGTGGCACCGGCACGGGCGCCGCGCCCGTGATCGCCGAGATCGCCAAGAACGAGATCGGCGCGCTGACCGTCGGCGTGGTCACGCGCCCGTTCGACTTCGAGGGCTCTCAGCGCAGCCGGCAGGCCACCGAGGGCATCGAGCGCCTGCGCGAAGTAGTGGACACGCTGATCGTGATCCCCAATGAGAAGCTGCTCGCGGTGGTCGAGCGGCGTACCTCAATGCTCGACGCTTTCAAAGAGGCCGACAACGTCCTGCGCCAAGGCGTGCAGGGCATCACCGACCTGATCACGATCCCCGGCCTGATCAACCTCGACTTCGCCGACGTACGCACGATCATGCAAGACGCAGGCTCGGCGCTGATGGGGATTGGCGAAGCCGGCGGCGAGAATCGCTCTGGTGACGCGGCCAAAGCCGCGATTTCCTCGCCGCTCTTGGAAGAGTCCGTCGACGGGGCCACGGGCATCCTCCTGAACATCACCGGCGGCAAGGACCTCGGCCTATTCGAGGTCAACGACGCCGCGGAGATCATCCAGAAAGAGGCCGATCCGAACGCGAACATCATCTTTGGCGCGGTCATCGATGAGGCGATGGGAGACGACGTGCGCGTCACCGTGATCGGCACCGGCTTCGACCACCGTCCGGGCCGCTCCGCGCGTCGCGACAGGCGATCTGGTCGCCCCGATCGGGGTCCCCGCATCGATGACCGTCAACGCTCTTCACTCGAGATCTCAGACGACGACATCGACGTGCCGCCGTTCCTGCGCTGAGATCGCGCGTTCCGAAGGTGATCTAACCTTCGGAACAGGATGGCGAAGCGAAACGACTACGACGGCATTTGCAGCGTCTGTGGCGCGGAGGTCAAGGCGAACGAGGGGATCAAGGTCTATGACCGCGATTCGCCGCATGCGGGACGGCGCGGTTACCTGATCCTCTGCGTGGAGCATGCACCCGAGCAAAGCCTGCGCCCCCCGTCGCCACCTGAGGCCTCGAAGCTGCCGTCTATCTATCAGGACGAGGGCAAATACGAGCGCTGACTGCTTGGCATAGGCCGCTAGGCTGCGACCTCGATGCCCACCGCCCCGTGCCGCACCGCGCTGTTCGACCGCCATCTCGCCGCGGGCGCAAAGATGGTGGAGTTCGCTGGCTGGGAGATGCCGGTGCAGTACGAAGGCGTCCGCCAGGAGCACATGGCGGTGCGCAATGCCTGTGGCATTTTCGACGTCTCGCACATGGGCGAGATCGAAACCGCCGGTCCTCAGGCGCTCGAGTTGCTGCAACGGCTGCTGTCCAACGACCTCGCCAAGATCCAGCTCGGCGGCGGCGTGGGGGAGGGGGGCGGCGGCGATGGGGTGGGGGGCGGGGCCCAATACTCAGTGTTGTGCCGCGAAGACGGCGGCGTGCTCGATGACCTGTTCACCTATCGCCTGGACGCCGAGCGCTATCTGACGGTCACGAACGCGGCCAACCACGCGCAGGACCTCGATTGGTTCCGCGCGCACTCCGGAGACTTCTCCAAGGCGCGGGTGACGGATCGAATCGACGACTACGCGATGCTCGCCGTGCAGGGTCCCCGTGCGCGTGAGATCGTCCAGGCGATCTCAGACGCCCCACTGCCTCCACGGATGATGGCCGCGACCCGGCGGCTGGCGGGCGCCGAGGTGTTGGTGTGCGGCACGGGCTACACCGGCGAGGACGGCGTCGAGCTGCTCGCTGCACCCGCGGACGCCTCCGCGCTGTGGGACGAGCTCGTCCGCCGAGGCGCTCTTCCAGCTGGGCTGGCCGCACGCGACACGCTGCGGTTGGAGGCCTGCTTTCACCTCTACGGCAACGACCTTTCGATCGAGCGCGGCCCGATCGAGGCGGGGCTTGGCTGGTGTTGCAAGGAGGAGACGGACTTCATCGGCGCGGATGCGGTGCGCGCCACACGCGAGGCCGGACCGGCCGAGAAGCTCGTCGCGTTCGCGATCGACGGCCCCGGGATCGCCCGCCAGGGCAATCCGGTCGTGGGCGGGGGCGTCGTTACAAGCGGGACGCTCTCCCCCTGCCTGGGGGTTGGCATCGGCATGGCCTACGTCCCCGCCGCGCGCGCCGCCGTCGGCACGCGCCTGGAGATAGACGTCCGTGGCAAGATGCGCCCTGCCGTCGTGCGGGAGAAACCGCTCTACCGCAAAGCTTGATTCCTCCGCGCTGAACTGAACGAAGAAAGGGCTCGTGCATGGCTGAGGCGAACTATCCGGCGGACCTGCTGTACCACCCCGAGCACGACTGGGCTCGCATCGATCCCGAGGATCCGGATCCCACCCACCCAATCGCGACGCTCGGGATCACGTGGTATGCCCAAGACGCGCTCGGAGAGGTCGTGTTCTTCGACCCGCCCTCGATCGGCACGACCCTCGCCAAGGACGCGCCCTACGCCGAGGTCGAGTCGGTGAAGGCGGTCTCCGATGTCGTAGCCCCCCTGTCGGGGGAGATCGTCGAGGTCAATGACTCGCTTGCCGATAGCCCCCAGATGATCAACGAGGATCCCTACGGCGAGGGCTGGCTGGTGAAGGTGCGCCTCGCCGATCCTTCAGAGCGCGACGCGCTGATGGACGCCGAGGCCTATACCGCTGGCCTGGGCGGCTAGGCTCAGATACTTGAGTCGCTACACCGCCATCACCCCCGCGGACCTGGACGCGATGCTCGCCGCGATCGGCGTGGGCTCCGTGCAGGAGATCTTCGACCGCCAGATCCCCGAGGCCGTGCGCCTGGATCGAGCACTCGACCTTCCGGATGGACTGGCGGAGCAGGACGTCTATGAGCACCTGCGCGCGCTGGCCGCGCGCAACACGAGCGCCGAGGACGAGCTGTCATTCCTGGGGGCTGGCATGTACGACCACTACGTGCCGGCGCTGATCGACATGCTGATGGAGCGCTCGGAGTTCCTCACTCCCTACACCCCCTACCAGCCGGAGATCTCTCAGGGGGGCTTGCAGGTGATGTTCGAGTACCAGACCGCGATCTCCGAGCTGACGGGTCTGGCGGTGTCGAACGCCTCGGTGTATGAGGGGCCAAGCGCGGTCGCGGCCGCCGGCTATCTGGCCAAGCTGCACAACGGCCGGCACAAGTTCGTCGTCAGCACAGGCATGCACCCACACGCGATCGAGACGCTGCGCACGCACGCGCATGGCTACGGGATGGACCTCGTCGAGGTCCCGCTCACCGGCGGGGTGACCGACCAGGGCGCGTGGGCGGCGGCGATCGACGGGGACACGAGCGCGGCGTTCTTCGCCCAGCCCAACTTCTATGGCGCGGTCGAGGACGCCGAGGCCCTGAGCGCCGCCGCGAAGGCATCCGCCGTGACCGAGGCCACTCCAACGGGCGCGGGAGTCCGCGCCGGGTCCGCCGTGGGTTCGGGCGGGCGGGACCCAATCGTCGTCGCTCAGGTCGACCCGATCGCGCTCGGGATTCTGAAGCCCCCGGGTGAGTGCGGCGTGGACGTGGCGGTCGGCGAGGGCCAGGCGCTCGGCAATCGTCTCGACTTCGGCGGCCCCTCGTTCGGCTTCTTCGCCGCTCGTGAGGAGTACTTGAGGCGCATGCCCGGGCGGATCGCCGGGGAGACTCAGGACGTCGACGGGCGGCGCGGGTTCGTCCTGACCTTGCAGACGCGCGAGCAGCACATCCGCCGTGAGAAAGCGACCTCGAACATTTGCACCTCGCAGGCGCTGAACGCGCTCGCGGGCGTCGTCTACCTGACGTGGCTGGGCCGCCGGGGAATCGTGGAGTTGGGGGAGCTGCTGCTGGCGCGCACGCACTACGCGCGCGAGACACTCACCGGGCTTCAGGGCGTCGAGAAGCTGCACGACCAGCCGGTGATCCGCGAGTTCGCGCTGCGCCTCGACGGGGATGTCGCCGCGGTCAGGCGCCGCTGCTCGGAGCAGGGCGTCAACCCGGGCGTGGACCTGCACGCGCTGACCGGGCGCGCCGAGGATCGTGGCGGTCTGCTGGTGGCGCTCACCGAGCGCCGGTCGCGCGCCGACATTGACCGCCTCGCGGACGTCCTGGGGGCGGCTGTCGCGGCAGAGCCTCGGGCGGCGGTGCCCGTATGACCACGGGCGCGGGGACCGAGACCCCGCTGCAGCTCGAGCGCGCGCGCACCATCTTCGAGAAGGGCGCTCCCGGCCGCCGCGCGTTTCAGTGTCCCGCCCGCGATGTGCCGGAGGTGGACTCAGAGCAGCTGCTGCCGGCGCGTTTCAAACGGACCGAGCCGCCGCGGCTGCCGGAGGTCTCAGAGCCCGAGATCGTGCGCCACTACGTCTCCATCTCAAAGCGCAACTTCGACCTCGACTCCGGCTTCTACCCGCTCGGCTCATGCACGATGAAGCACAACCCGCGCCTACACGAGCGGGTTGCGGGGCTCTCCGGGCACGCGCGGCTGCATCCGTTGCAGGACCCTGAACGCGCGCAGGGCGCGCTCGAGCTGATGTGGAACCTACAGGGCGCGCTCGCGGAGATCTCCGGGCTGCCCCACGTCTCGCTGCAGCCCTCGGCCGGCTCCCACGGCGAGCTCGCGGGAGTGCTGCTCACGCGCGCCTATCACGAGGACCGCGGCGAGACGCGGCGCAAGGTGCTGACCCCCGACACGGCACACGGCACGAACCCCGCGACGGTCACGATGGCGGGGTTGGAGGTCGTGAAGCTCGCGACCAACCCCGATGGCGGCATCGATCTGGATGACCTGCGTGCAAAGGCCGATTCCGAGGTGGCCTGCCTGATGCTGACGAACCCCAACACGCTCGGCCTGTTCGACCAGAACATCGCGGAGATCGCCGCGATCGTCCACGGCGTGGGGGCGACGTTGTACTACGACGGCGCGAACCTCAACGCGGTGATGGGCATCTCCCGTCCCGGCGACATGGGCTTCGACATCGTGCACTTCAACCTGCACAAGTCGTTCACCCAGCCCCACGGCGGGGGCGGCCCCGGGTCGGGGCCGATCGCGGTGTCCGCGCGCATCGCCCCATTCCTGCCGCGGCCGATCGTCGTCAGGTGCGATGACGCGAACGGCGGGGACACAAACGGCACGGCGCCGGCGCCTGTGTTCGATCTCGACTACGGCAACGGGCCCGAGGGATCGAAGTCGATCGGCCGGCTGCGCGGGTTCCACGGCAACTATGGCTGCTTCGTGCGCGCGTACGCCTACATCTGCTCACTCGGCGGCGATGGGCTTAGGGACGCCTCAGAGGCGGCGGTCGTGAACGCCAACTACCTGCTCGCGCGGCTCTCCGAGCGCGGCATCGCGGACTACCTGCCGCTCGCCTACGGCGAGCTGTGCCTGCACGAGTTCGTCCTCTCGGGCGGCCCGATGAAGCGCGAGTTGAAGATCAAGACGCTCGACCTCGCCAAGCGGCTACTCGACTTCGGTTTTCATCCCCCGACGGTGTACTTCCCCCTGCTCGTCGAGGAGGCGCTGATGGTCGAGCCGACCGAGACCGAGACCAAGGAGACCCTGGACGCGTTTGCTGAGGCGATCGGCGCGATCTTGCGGGAGGCCGCCGAGGATCCGGAGATAGCCCGTCAGGCGCCCTATACGACGCCTGTCCGGCGTCTGGACGAGGTCGGTGCAGCCAAGCAGCCAGTCATCCGACAGGCTCTATGAGAATCTCGGGGCCCAGTCGCCAATGAGGATCTTCTCCGGTATCCAGCCGACCGGGCGCAAGCATCTCGGCAACTACATCGGCGCGATCGCTCAGTACGTCTCAAGCCAGGAGCGCGGCGAGGGCATCTTCTGCATCGTCGACCTGCACGCGATCACCGTCGCCTACGACCCCGCTGAGCTACGCGAGCGTCTGTACGACACGATCGCCATTCTGCTCGCCGCGGGCCTCGACCCGGAGCGCTGCATCCTCTTCCGCCAGTCAGACGTGACCGAGCACACGGAGCTCACGTGGCTCTTGTCCAGCTTGACCGAGCTCGGCAGGCTGCAGCGCATGCACCAGTTCCGCGACAAGTCGCTCGCCCAGCGCGAGCTCGTCTCCGCGGGGCTGCTCCTGTATCCCGTCCTACAGGCCGCCGACGTGCTCGCCTACCGCGCCCACGAGGTGCCGGTCGGAGAGGACCAGCGCGAGCATCTGGAGCTGATGCGCGACGTCGCGCGGCGCTTCAACACGCGGTTCGGCGAAGGCGAGGAGGTGCTGGTGGTGCCCGAGCACCGCATCCCCACCGTCGGTGCGCGGATCATGGACCTGCAGGACCCGACGCGCAAGATGTCCACCTCGAATGCCAGCGAGCAGGGCACCGTGTATGTGCTCGACGAGCCGAAGGCGATCGAAAAGAAGATCAAGAGCGCGGTCACCGACTCAGACACGGAGATAAGACATGCACCGGAGAAGCCGGGCGTGTCTAACCTGATCGAGATTTTGGCGGCGGTCCGCGGGGTCGACCCCGCGGCGGTGGAGACGGAGCTGGCGGACGCCCGCGGCTATGGCGATCTCAAGACGGCTGTGGCGAGCGCCGTGGTCGAGTACCTGGCGCCCGTGCGCGAGCGCTTCCAGGAGCTGCGCACGGATGAGGCGGCACTGGAGGCGATGCTCGCTCGCGGCGCCGAGCACGCCCGGGCGATAGCCGCTGACACTCTCGCTGAGGTGCGCGAGCGGATGGGCCTCGGTGCGGGCGGGCGGGGTGGCCATCTTGGCTAGCCGGTACGGTGGGCCGGTGAGCATCGCCACGCTCGACCTCGACCTCGACGTGTTCAGCGGGCCGTTCGACCTACTGCTGACACTGGTGCTGCGTGAAGAGGTCGACCTGCTCGAGTTGCAGCTGGCGGAAGTGGTGCTTGCCTACCTCGACCACCTGGAGCAGCGCGGCGAGCTGGATTTAGAGACCGCGACCGAATTCATCGTGCTGATCGCGGCACTGCTGGAGTTGAAGTCCAGGCTAATGCTCACGGGAGATGAGGATGAGCTGCTCGACATCGAGCCGGAGCAGGCCTTCGAGGAGCTGCTGGCACGGATGCTTGACGCTGGGCGCTACCGCTCCGCCGCCGGCCACCTGGGTGAGCTCCTCGCGCGCGAGGAGGGAGTGCGCTTTCGCGCCGCGCCGTTGCCGGTGGGCCTGCGCCGCACGATCGTCCAGCCGGCCGAGGGGTCGCAGGATCCACAGGTGCTGGCGCGGCATATCGGCGAGCTGCTGAGAATGCCGCCGGCGATAGATCTGCGTCACATCGTTGTGCCGCGAATCTCGGTAGCGGAGCGCTTGGCGCACCTGCGCGAGCTGCTGAGGCGTGGCGGTGCCTTCAGCTTCGACGAGGCCGTGAGCGGCGCGGATCGGATGACGGTCGCGGTCACGCTGTTCGCGCTGCTGGAGCTGTACAAACGCGGCGAGGCCGACTGGGAGCAGCGGGAGAGCTTCGGAGAGATTGCGGTGCTTGCCCCCACCGCGCAGGCGCAGCCGGTGGCGAGCGTCGGAGGGATTGCGGGGTGAACGACGCTCCGGGTGTGATGGATGCCTCCGGTCCGCACGGCTACGCTTCGGATGTGGCGGAGAGCCTCCCGACCGAGCACGACCTGGTTGTCGTCGACGACCGGGCCGGCGCCGGGAACGACCGGACTTCCTCGCTTGCGCGCACGGTCGAGGCACTGCTGTTCCTGGCCAACGATCCGCTCAGCGCCAGAGAGCTGGCTGAGGCCACGGAGGCCGATGAGATGGAGATCGAGGCGGCCTTGAGCACGCTCGCCGCGCAGTACGCCCCGGGACGGCGTGGGATCCAGCTGCGCGAGCTGGGCGGTGGCTGGACGCTCACCAGCGATCCCGCGAGCGAGGACGCCGCCCGGCGGCTGTTCAGCCGCCAGCGTCTCGCGACGCTCACCCCGGCGCAGGCCGAGACGCTCGCGATCGTCGCCTACCTGCAGCCGATATCGCGCCCGGAGATCACAAGAATCCGCGGTGTGAGCGCCGATTCGGCGACCGCGACGCTGCTCGAGCGCAACCTGATCGAGGAGGCGGGCCATTCCCAGTTCGGCGCTGTCCTGTATCGCACGGGTGTGCAGTTTCTGAAGCTATTCGGACTGCGCACGCTGGATGAGCTCCCCGATGTCGCTCACTGGGACCCGAGCCCCGAGGAGCAGTCCGAGCTGCGCGAACGCCTGCTGCGAGCCGGCGAGGCCCGCGCGGGCAGTGTCCCCGAGGGTTAGAACCTGTTTCAAGATAGGCGGTGCGGTCGGGGCGTGCATGGACCAAGCTGGGCGACGCGGGACGGCGAAGCGCATGCTGGTGGCATGCGCAAGCCGTCGCGTGGCGAGACGATCGAAGATCCTGTTGATCTTCGATCGGTGTCCAGCGCCGTGTCCAGGTGCGTATCCGGGCGTGCCGATCTTCTTGAAACAGGTTCTTAGCCCCTCAGCACCGCGAGCTGGCCGCAGGCGGCGTCGATGTCGCGTCCGCGCGTCAGGCGAACCGTTGCCGGGATGCCACGCGACTCGAGCGCACCGCGGAACGCCGCGATCGACTCGCGGGATGAGCCTCGGTAGGGCGAGTCGGTCGGGTTATAGGGGATCAGGTTGACCTTGAAGATCGGAGGCTCATCGCGCTTGCCGGATAGGGTCCTCGCGAGGGCCAGCGCCTGCTCGTAGCGGTCGTTCACACCCGCGAGCATCACGTACTCCACAAACACGCGGCGGTGCTTGCGTGCGTAAAACGCCCTGCATGCCTCGATCACGTCCTTGAGCGGGTAGCGGTCGTTCACGGGCATCAGCTCCGAGCGCAGCGCCTCATCGGCCGCGTGCACCGACAGCGCGAGGCGCAGCGGCATGTCCTGTTCTGAGAGCCGTTCGATCCCGGGGATCCAGCCGACCGTGGAGATCGCTGTGCGCCGGTGCGTGATGCCCACGTCGGGCAATCGCTCGCAAGCGGCGAGCACCGCGTCGAGGTTGAGCATCGGCTCGCCCATACCCATAAACACGCAGTTGGTTATCGGCGCCGGGTGGGCGCCGTTTGGTGAGAGTGGGCGGGGCTGGACGTCCGGCCGAGGTGAACCCATGCGGCAGAAGTGCAGCGCCTGCTCGACGATCTCAGAGGCGGTCAGGTTGCGGGCGAACTTCATCTGCCCTGTGGCGCAGAACGTGCACGTCAGCGGACAGCCGGATTGGGAGGAGACGCAGATCGAACGCCGACCGTCGCGATAGCGCATCAGCACGGCCTCCAGCGGCCGTCCATCGGCGGTCTGAAACAGGGCCTTCACAGTGCCGTCGCTCGCGCGTCTCTCCTCCCGCAGCTCGAGGCTCGAGAAGGGCAGCTCGCGCGTGAGCTCCTCGCGCAGGGCGGCGGGGAGGTTCGTCATCTCCGCATAGCTTTCAGCGCCCTTGGCGGCCCACGCCCATATCTGACGGGCGCGAAAGCTCGGCTCACCGTGGTCGGCGAGCGTTTGCTCGAGGAGCTCGAAGTCCATGCTGCCTATGGTTGCAGCAGATGCGCCTAGCCAAGTACCTCGCCCATGCCGGTGTCGCCTCGCGGCGCGCCGCCGAGACGCTGATCGCCGCCGGGCGCGTGAGCGTCGCGGAGGAGGTCGTGACCGATCCAGCTCGCGATGTCGGCGAGGGCAGCCGCGTGGCGGTCGACGGCCGCCCCGTGACCGGACCCGAGCCGCGGGTGCTCTATGCCGTCAACAAGCCGGTGGGCGTCCTCTCAACAGCGCGCGACACGCATCGCCGCAGGACCGTGGTCGAGCTGGTGGACGCTCGAGGCTTGCGTCTGTATCCCGTTGGGCGACTCGACGCCGACTCGAGCGGGCTGATCCTGCTCACCAACGATGGCGCCCTCGCCAACCGGCTGACCCATCCCAGCTTCGAAGTGCCCAAGACCTACCTCGCGCGCGTCGGCGGCGGGAGTGTGGGGGAGAGCGCGATACGGGCGCTCTGCCACGGCGTGGAGCTCGACGACGGGCCCACCGCGCCAGCGCGGGTGCGGCGCGTGGAGCCCGACCTGCTCGAGCTCACGATCCACGAGGGCCGCAACCGCCAGGTCAGGCGCATGTGCGAGGCGGTCGGTCATCAGGTCGTTGAGTTGCAGCGCGTCGCCTTCGGCCCGCTGCGTCTCGACGGTCTTGCGCCCGGCGAGCATCGGCGCTTGAGCGACGCGGAGGTCCAGCGGTTACGCGCAGCTGCTGACGCGCCCTCAACGCGTGTCGCCGACGGTACCGCGCGCCTGCTCTGACACAATCGCCGTCCATGCCGCAACGCCTCTTCGCCCTACGCGGCGCCATCAGCGTGAAGCGCAACGATGCCCAGGACATCCTCGACGCCACGACCGAGCTGATGCAGGCGATCGTCGAGCGCAACACGCTCGCGCCCGAGAACGTCGTGAGCTGTATCTTCACCGCCACAAACGACCTCAACGCCGAGTTCCCCGCGGTCGCCGCTCGCGCGCTGGGCTTCGACCGGGTGCCGCTGCTGTGTGCGCGGGAGATTCCCGTACCGCGCTCGCTGCCGCGCGTCATCCGTGTGCTGATCCACTACCACGCCGAGGAGGGGCACTCTCCCCAGCACGTCTACCTCGGCGATGCCGCCGTGCTGCGCGTTGACCTCGAGTCGGCACAATAGACCGGTGGCAATCGAGTTCTCAAGCCGTATCCGGCGCATTCCCAGCTACCCCGCCGCGGGCGGCTACGGGCAACAGGCGCCGCCCGTGCGGCTGGCGAGCAACGAGTCGCCCTACCCGCCGCTCGCCGCGGTGCGCGAGGCGATCGAGCACGCGCTGGCCACGCTCAATCGCTACCCGGACCCCTCGAGCTCGCTACTGCGCGAGCGGTTGAGCGACCGCTATGGCGTCCCCGTTGAGCGGATCGCGGTCGGCAACGGCTCGTGCGACATCCTGCTCGCCGCCGGCGAGGCTCTGCTCGAACCGGACTCAGAGCTCGTCTACGCCTGGCCATCCTTCTCCGTCTACCCGCACCTCTCCGCCGCCTCCGGCGCGCGCGCCGTCACCGTCCCGCTCGACGACCGCGAGCACCACGACCTCGACGCGATGCTCGCGGAGATCACGGTCGCCACCCGGCTCGTGATCGTCTGCAATCCCAACAACCCCACCTCCACAGCACTCCCCCTAGCGGACATCGCCGCGTTCCTCGAGCAGATCCCGCCGCACGTGTGCGTGATCCTCGACGAGGCCTACTGCGAGTTCAACCTGCTCGAGGACCCCGACGCGTCGCTTGCGCTGCTCAGCCACCCCAACCTCGCACTGCTGCGCACCTTCTCCAAGGTGCATGGTCTCTGCGGCCTGCGCGTCGGCTTCGCGCTATGCGGCTCGGATGAGCTCCCGCGCGCGCTCGACCAGGTCCGCCAACCGTTCTTCTGCAACGCCCTCGCCCAGGTCGCCGCGGTCGAGGCGCTCAGCCATCAGGACGCCGTCGAAGAACGTGTCGCGCGAACGATCGCCGAGCGGATCGCAATGGATGAGAGGCTCAGCGCCCTCGGGCTCGGAGTGGCCGAGTCGCAGGCGAACTTCTGCTGGGTCAAGCTCGGCGAGGATCGAGACGAGGCCGAGATCATGCGCGGTTTGGAGTCCCGCGGCGTGCTCGTCCGCGGGGGCGGCGCCCTCGGCAGCGACACGCCCGCGTTGCGCGTCACCTATGGCCTCCCTGAGGAAAACACGCGCTTTCTCGAGGCCCTCACCGAGGTGCTCTCTCTAGCTTGATCTTTAGGGTCGACCCAGCACCCGTCGCAGTGAATGTCTTTCTCAAGCCAATTCGAGCCGGAAGAGACGAACCGACAAGGCACTATTAGAGCGGTTCAACTCCCAGGCCGCCATCGAGGGGCACGGCGATCTTGCCTCTTCTTACCGGCAGTGGGTTCTCGATCCCTTCGAACAGGTCGAGGGTCGCCAGGCCGCAATGGGGGACCGGCCCGCGGGATGCCAACGCCGCGGCGGCGTGTACGGCGGCGGCCACGCCCAGCGGGCCATCGAGCGTGGATGCAAGGTAGACCTCCGCGCCGGAAGCGCGCACCAGGGCGGCGGCCGCGATCAGGCCGGATATGCCTCCACAGCGGGAGATCTTCAGGCAGACAGCATCGGCGACGCCCGCGCCGAGCGCTCCATGCTCGGCCGCCGTCTCGTCGATCGCCACCCTCGTGCTCACGCGCTCGCGCACTTCCCTCACGTCCTTGAGCCCGTGCGTCGGCTCCTCCACCAGCTCCAGCCCCGCCGGCGCCAGCGTGTCGATCGCCCGCACCGCCTCCTCCACGCTCCACGCACCGTTCGCGTCCAGTCGCAAGGAGACTTCTGGGCCGGTGGCCGCGCGCGCCGCCGCCACGCGACCGGCGTCGTCACCCACCCCAACCTTCACCTTGATACAGGTGAACCCCTCAAGCACAGCGCTGCTCGCCTGCTCTGAGACCCCCGCGCGGTCGAGCGCCGTCAAGGTCGCGTTGACCTCCACTGCGGGGGCGGGATCGTCCGTCAGCAGTGCGGCGACCGGCCTGCCCACGCGCCTGCCCGCGCGATCCCATAGCGCCAGGTCGATCGCCGCCAGCGCCTGCGGCAGATCCTCGACGCGACGGCACGCGTCGATCAGCCGCGCGCCGTTCATGTCCGGCGCCGCACTCTCCAGCACAGTCCTGTAGAGCTCGAGCGCATTCTCCACCCGCTCTATGCTTACGCCGTCATATGCCTCCAGGGGAGCCGCCTCGCCGTAGCCCGTGACCCCGTCGGTGTCGGTGATCGCCACGGCCACGAGCTCGCGCTCGGAGACCGTTCCGTATGAGCTCAGCAAAGGGCTGGACAGTCTCAGCACCCGTCGCTCAATGCTCAGCCTCACGCTCCGATCCCGCCGCTCGAGAGGATCCCAGCGGCAAACAGCAGGCAGAAGACCAGTTGCAGGGCGCCCGTCTTTGCCAGCGCGCCGTTCAGCGCCGGTCCGTCTGTGCGCGTTCTCACCGCCTTCACGACCGGTATCGCCAGGGGAATCGCCGCCCAGCTGAGCAGCAGCCATGCTGTCATCGAGCCGAGCGCCCACGGCAGCGGGGCGGTCACGAACGCGCCCGCCACCATTGCGGTGTACAGCGCGCGCGTTCGCTCGCGTCCCAGCCGCACCGCCAGCGTGCGCTTGCCCGCACGTCGGTCTGTCTCTAAGTCGCGCACATTGTTGACCACGAGGATCGCGCTCGCCAACAGGCCCACCGGCACCGCGCACACGAACGCCTGCCAGGGCAGTTGCTGGACCTGCACGAAGTAGGAGCCCGCTACCGCCACCACGCCGAAGAACAGAAACACGAACACCTCTCCCAATCCCTCATATCCATACGGGCGCGGACCTCCCGTGTACAGCACGCCGGCGAGAATCGAAGCCGCGCCCACGGCGATCAACCCTGGCCCCGCCACCGCGACCAGGTACGCGCCGCACGCGACAGCGAGCGCGAACGTCGCGTACGTGGCGAGCAGCACCTGACGGGGAGGGACCAGCCCGCCCGCGGTCACCCGCACCGGTCCCAGCCGGTCCTCCGTGTCGGCGCCCCGCCGCGCGTCTGAGTAGTCGTTTGACAGGTTGGTGCCCACCTGGATGAGCACCGCGCCCAGTAGCGCCGCCACGAACGCCAACGGATGGAAATGATCTGCCCCGAGTGCCAGCGAGGTGCCCACCAGCACCGGCGCCACCGCCGCGGGCAGCGTGCGCACGCGGGCGGCCATCACCCATATACGCACCGCGCTCGTGACGCCGGCGACTGATTCCGGGGTGGAGGTCATCGTCTGAGTGAAGCTCGCGCGGTCTATGCGCGCTTTGGGAAACGGGAGAAATCTGGCTTGCGTTTCTCCCTATAGGCGTCGCGGCCCTCCCGCGCCTCCTCACTGCCATAGAACAGGAGGTTCGTGTCGTGCGCGAGCTGCTGGATCCCGCTCAGCCCGTCCTCGGTCGCGTTGAAGCTCGCCTTCAACAGCCGCAGCGCAAATGGGGACAGCGCGAGCATCTCCTTACACCACTGCACGGTCTCATCCTCCAGGCGCTCCAAGGGCACGACCACATTGACCATCCCCATCTCGCGCGCCTCCTCGGCCGAGTACTGCCGGCACAGGAACCAGATCTCCTTGGCCTTCTTCGGTCCGACGAGGCTCGCCAACAGGCCCGCGCCAAACCCGCCGTCGAACGACCCCACCTTTGGCCCCACCTGTCCGAACCGCGCGTTATCGGCAGCGATCGTCAGATCGCACACCAGATGCAGCACGTGTCCGCCCCCAATCGCATATCCGGCGACCATCGCCACGACCGGCTTCGGCAGCCGGCGGATCTGCACATGTAGGTCGGTCACATGGAACCGCCCGATCCCGGCCTGAGCGGGGGACGTCAGCTGCTCGTCGCTCAGGTAGCCGGAGTCCCCGCGCACGCGCTGATCGCCCCCCGAGCAGAACGCATCCTCACCCTCGCCCGTGAGCACGATCACGCCTACGTCTGTGTCCTCGCGCGCATCCTCCAACGCCTTTGAGATCTCGACGATCGTCTGCGGGCGGAACGCGTTTCGCACCTCCGGGCGGGCGATCGTGATCTTCGCGATTCCGGATGGGGAGTCGCCCTCCCCGGACGACTTCTCATAGTGGATGTCTGTGTACTCGCCTGCTGGGATCCAAGTGGTGGGCACGTGCTCTTCTGCGCTCCTTCTCGATGACGGCGTCCGGGTGAGGGCGAAGGCTAGCCTGTGAGGCATGATCGTCGAAGGATGGCTCGAACGTGCTGCCGCCATGAGCCCCGCGCGCACAGCGCTCGAGACTCCCACGGGGAGCCTGTCCTATGAGGAGCTTCTTGTTGGCACCCGCGCTTCGGCGGCTGAGCTCCAGCGGCGTGCGGTGCAACCCGGCGATCGGGTTGCCATAGGGCTGCTCCCGGGACTGGCCTTCGCCGAAGCTCTCCACGCCTGCCTGCTGCTCGGGGCGGTCGCGGTGCCCGTCGATCTACGCCTGTCATCCGCAGAGCGCGCACGGATCATCGACGGGGCCGCGGCCTTAGTCGAGGAGCCTCTCCGGGATGGACCGGCACAGAGGGGCAACACGGCCGATCTGGCTGGGGCCGGGCACGATCTCGATGCAACCGCGGTCGTGATCCACACCTCTGGCACGACCTCCGCTCCCCGGCCGGTGGAGCTCACGTACGGGAACCTCCTCTGGAGTGCCCTTGGCTCGGCTACAGCGCTCGGCCTCGATCCCGGCGAGCGCTGGCTCTGCGCCCTGCCCGTCTCCCATGTCGGTGGCCTCTCGATTCTGCTGAGATCCTGCATCTACGGGACCACGGCCGTCGTCCACGAGCACTTCGACACCGAGCGCGTCCTTCAGGCCCTCGGTGAGGAGGACATCACGCTCGTCTCACTCGTCTCAACCACGCTGGCCCGCCTGCTCGACGCGGGCTTGGAGCGACCGCCGGCGCTGCGCGCCGCACTCACCGGCGGCGGTCCCGTTCCGGCGGCGCTCGTCGATCGAGCGCGCGCCGCGGAGGTGCCCGTCAGCCTCACCTACGGGCTCACCGAGGCCTGCTCGCAGGTCACGACCGCGCCGCTCGCGGATATGGACTCCCGTCCGAATCATGCCGGCCCACCCCTGTTCTGCACGCGCGTGCGCGTCGCGGACGTGCCGCCGGGGGACCCAGCGGTCGGGGAGATCATGGTCGCTTCACCGACCGTCGCCCGCGCATCGCTCGACCGCGATGGCTGGCTGCACACCGGAGATCTGGGCGCCCTGGACGAGCACGGCCGGTTGCGCATCACCGGGCGCAAGGCGGACACGATCATCAGCGGCGGCGAGAACGTCGCGCCCGCCGAGGTCGAGGCTGTGCTGGAGGCCCATCCGGACGTACTCGAGGCGGCGGTGCTCGGCCGCGCGGACCCGCGCTGGGGCGAGGCGGTCACCGCGATCGTCGTCGCGCGAGCGGGAAGGGCGCTCGAGGCAGACGAGCTGCGCGCCCACTGTGCTCGCGGCCTTGCTCCCTATAAGGTGCCCAAGCAGGTGGTGCTCACCGGCGAGCCGCTGCCGCGCACACGCTCAGGCAAGCTGCTGCGACGGGAGCTCGATCGATATCCGCGGGAGGAGAATCAGGGGGAATGAGCTTCGACGCGAACGCCCACCGCGCGGCCAGCCTCGACGATTGGGAAGGGGCTGCCTCGGGCTGGGTGCGCCGCCAGGAGATGCTGCGCGAGTTCTCGGCGCCCGTATCGCACTGGATGATCGATGCGATCGTGCCTCAGCCCGGCCAGCGGGTACTCGAGCTGGCCGCTGGGATGGGGGAAACCGGCATGCTGGCCGCGGAGCTGGTCGCGCCGCACGGCGGCGTGATCGTCTCAGACCAGGCCGAGGCGATGCTCGAGGGAGCCCGCGCGCGGGCGGTGCAGTTGGGCCTCTCAAATGTCGAGTTCCAGGTGCTCAACGCTGAATGGATCGACCTGCCGGTGGCCAGCGTCGATGCGGTCCTGTGCCGCTGGGGCTACATGCTGATGGCCGACCCGGTCGCCGCGCTGCGCGAGACCCGTCGCGTGCTCGTGCCCGGCGGGCGCCTGGCGCTGGCCGCCTGGGATGAGATCGCCCACAATCCCTGGGCGCTTCTGCCCGCCCAG
>Ga0208043_1000294_pt1 | contig 24081 bp, 18 predicted proteins | sample Sb_taG_12_FD_187710 | JGI IMG/M metagenome (GOLD analysis project Ga0208043, IMG submission 187710) | Peat soil microbial communities from Weissenstadt, Germany - Sb_50d_9_AC metaG (SPAdes) (version 2) | ecosystem: Environmental > Terrestrial > Soil > Wetlands > Peat | place: Germany... | reverse complement strand
ACTGTCAAGATCAGCGCCCGAGCGCAGGCCCGGCAAGCGACCCAGGCCGGGCGCGGGGCACGGCAGGCTTCGCGACTAGGGCCTGCGCACGGCGGTCAGGCGAGCGCCACGATTTGTTCAGGCAGCTGCCGCGCTCGGGCTCAACGGGGCGCGCAGACCCGGCCGGTCCGTTCGCAGATCAAATGGGGTTTGGGTTTCCTATGATTTTGATTTCCCTAGGGCGATTAGACTCACTGAACGCGGGCCCGGCACACCTCGTCGCTTGTTGCGTAGCGGTTCGCCAGGACACTAGGGTACGGACGGAGCAGCGAGCAGCCCGAACCATACGTCCAGGTTGCGCATAGGCACACGAGCAAACTCCAAGGATTGGGTCTCCCCGAGTGACTGTGGATAGCGTTTCACCCACGGCACGGCAGTATGCCGGCGGCCTGGGGCGCAGAAGCCCGGCCAGGCACAAGGTCGCGGTGGGAGTGCTGACCGTGCTGGTCGCTGTCGGCTACTCTGTGTTCTCGCTCACACTCAACTACACCTTCCAGACCTCATCGTACGATCTTGTGATCTTCGATCAGGCCGTGCGCTCATACGCACACTTCCAGCCTGGAATCTCTGTCGTCAAGGGCCTGCACAACGGCTTCGGCCCGCACTTCTCCGTCCTCGGCGACCACTGGTCGCCGATCCTCGCGTCGCTGGCCCCGCTGTACTGGATATTTAATAGCCCGGAGACCCTCCTCGTGGCCCAGGCGGTGCTCTTCGCGCTCGCGGTCCCGCCGCTGTGGCTGTTCACCCGCCGGGCGTTCGGCGGTGGGCGAAAGGCCACCGTCGCGGCGTACCTCGTTTCGGTGGCATACGCGCTGAGCTGGCCGATCGCCTCGGCGGCGGCCTTCGACTTCCACGAGGTCGCGTTCGCCCCCGTGCTCACGGCGGTGGCGCTCGAGCGCCTCCAGGCGGGCCGCCTGCGGACCGCGCTGATCGCGCTGGCGGCGCTGCTCCTGGTCAAGGAGGACATGGGCCTGTTCGTGGCTGGGCTCGGGGTCTACCTCGCCGTGGCGCGCCCGCGGGTAGTGAACAGGCAGCGACTCGTGGCCGCCGCTCTTATCATCCTCGGAGTGGCGGACACCTGGGTGGCGACCTACGTCCTGATCCCTGCCTTCGGAGGCCGCTCCGACTATTACTGGGCGTACGGCGCGCTCGGCAGCAACGTGCCGCAGGCCGTCGGGCACATCGTCGCTCATCCCCTCGGTGCGCTGCGGCTGTTCATCACCCCCCGGGTCAAGCTCGACACCATGCTCTGGCTCCTGGCCCCGTTCTGCTTCCTTCCGCTGCTGTCGCCGATCACGATCGCGATCATCCCGCTCCTGCTGGAACGGATGCTTCAGAACCAGTTCTCCAACTGGTGGCTCACCGCTTACCACTACAACGCCTACCTCGTGATCATCCTCGCGTGCGGCGCCGTCGACGGCGCCGCACGGCTGGACCGGTGGGTGACGAGGGCCAGGCAGGACCGCGCGCTGGCGGGAACAACAGCGCGGACGCGGGCGGACCGGAGCGCGGGCACGGTGGCGCTCGTCTCAGCCGCCGCGATCTGCGCCGTGACGATATTCCTGGTGCCCAGATTCGCGCTCGGACCCGCCCTTCATCCGTCGTTCTACCATCGGAATGCGGAGGAGACGACGGCCGCCGCCGCGGTGGCCGCGGTTCCGAGCGGCGTCACCGTCGAGGCGGTGAACCGCCTCGGCCCTCACCTGTCCGGGCGGGATACCGTCCTGCTCTGGGACGGTGACGGCGGGTCCCCGCTGTATCCGCCGTGGGTGGTCGCAAGCGTGGTCGGGCGGCAGTTCACGTTCCACTCCGTCAAACAGCAGGAGCAACGTATAGCGCTGCTCAGGAAGCACGGTTACAAGACCGTTTTTGAGCGCGGAGGTTTTATCGTGCTGCATAGTCCGGACGCGACTACGCCCGTGGCGGGTTCCGCGGAGAACGCGGGATGAGCGTCGGCGCCCAGCCAGAGACCGCCGGCCCGCCCGCGGCTGACGCCGCGTCCGGCGGCCGGGCGGCCGGTCGGCCGGACACCGCCGGACGGCTCCTCGGGCAGTTGTCGGTGCTGCCCGCGTTGCTGGTGATGTCCTGGTTGCTCGCCGGGTTCCCGCTGCTGCTCATCGGCCATTTCACGCCGGTACTCACGCTGGTGGTGTCGGTTCCGCTCGCGGTGGTGCTCGTACCGCTCGGGCTGCGCTGGATTCCTGGTCCGTCGCCGGACGCCTGGCCCGCGCGTCATCCGGAGCAGGAGAAACAGCGCACCCCCTGGTGGGCGGTCGCGGCCGTGATGGCGGTCGCGATCGCGTTCGGCATCGATCAGGTGATCTATCACTCGCAGTTCATCATCGTGATGCGCGACCCGGCGTCCTACTTCCAGTTCGCGGAATGGATCTCCCGGCACGGCTCGCTGCCGATCCCGCAGGACCGCGCGGCGTTCGGCGGCGCGCACAGCAACATCTTGGACTTCAGCAGTTTCGCCTACTACCAGGTCGGCAACAGTGTCGTCCCGCAGTTCATGGCCGGGCTGCCGATGGTGCTCGCGGGCGCGATGTGGATCGGCGGCGCGAACGCCGCGCTGGTAGCGGCGCCGGTGCTCGGAGCGGCCGCACTGCTCACCTTCGGCGGGCTGGTCGCCCGGCTCGCCGGGCCGCGGTGGGCGCCGCTGGCGGTCCTGGCTCTCGCGCTTTCCATGCCTGAGCAGTTCACCAGCCGGTCGAACTACAGCGAGCCGCTGGCGCAGATTCTCTTCCTCGGTGGGCTCTGCCTGGTCATCGATTCCCTTAACCGGAACCAGGACCCGGGGGAGCGGGTCGGCGGGGACCGGGTCATCGCGGCGATCGCGGGCCTCGCGCTCGGCCTGACCGTGCTGGTGCGCATCGACGGGGCCAGCGACATCCTGCCGATCGTCCCGTACTGCGCCCTGCTCCTGCTCGGCCGCCGGCGCCAGGCCGTGCCGCTGATTGGCGGCGTGGCGGTCGGCACGGCGTACGGCCTCATCGACGGGCTGGTGTTTTCCCGGCCGTATCTTGAGACCAACAAGTCCTCGTTGGAGCTGCTCGCGGCGGCGGCAGCACTTGTGCTCGTCCTGACGCTGGCGGCGTTGCCGCTGCTGTGGAACCGGGACCTGCCTCAGGTGAAGGGCAGGTGGCTGCCGGATGTCTTCTCGGCCCTGGCCGTCCTGGTCATCGTCGCCTTCGCCGTCCGCCCGTACGTGCAGACAGTACACGCGGCGATGTTGCGCGCCACCGAGCAGGTCATCGCCGCGTACGAGCGGTCCAACCACGTGCCGGTCGACCCGTCGCGCACCTTCGCCGAGATGAGCCTGCACTGGGTGTTCTGGTACGTCGGCATGCCCGTGGTGATCCTCGCCACGGTCGCCGCCGCGCTGCTGGCCCGGCGGTGCCTGCGCGGCCAGGCTCCGACTTGGACACTGCCGCTGATTACCTTCGCGTGGACCATCGTCACGTTCTTGTACCGGCCGGCGATCACCCCCGACCAGCCGTGGGCCAGCCGCCGGCTTGTCCCCGCCGTCCTGCCAGGCTTCATCCTGCTGGCGGTGTGGGCGTCGTCATGGCTGGTCGGCTGGCTCAACGAGCACGGCTACGCCGGGGTGGCCAGCGTCGGCTCAGGGATAGTCCTTGCCGTCGCCCTCGTGCTGCCAGCCTCTATGACCACGTTCGGCCTCGGCGTCAAGACCGGCGGCCCGCTCGGGATCACGCTCACCGCGGACGGCATGGCATTCAAGACCACCTACGGCGGCGAACTCGGCGCGGTCGACGGTATGTGCGCGGCGATCCCTAAGGGCTCGTCGGTCGTCATCATCGACGGCCCGGTCGCCGACCGGCTCACTGAGGCCGTCCGCGGCATGTGCGGTGACCCGGCGACCCGCATTACGCCCTCTGGCCGCCCTCCGGACGCCTCCGCCGTGCAGGGAGTTGTGCGCGACATCCAGAAGGCCGGACGGCGGCCGGTGCTCCTCGCCGCCACGGCGTCGGAACTCAAGCCCTACGGAGGGCTCGTGAGGAAGGTCATGGCACTGAACACGACAATGGACAGCAGCACGCTGATGGCGCCGCCGCGGACCACCGGGCCGCTCAGGCTGACCGTCTGGATGTGGGAGCCGGCGCCGTGACCGCCTCCCTGGAGGGCCGCTACGCCGCCCCGCAGGAACCGGCCGTCACACTGGGCTCGGCGACCGAACCGTCGCGGCAGGCTCCTTACGTCTCGATCATCCTGCCCTGTTACAACGAGCAGGGGCACGTGACGGCCGAGGTGGCGCGGATCTGCGCGGCCATGGACGCCAGCGGATACAGCTACGAGCTGATCGCATACGACGACGCCTCCACCGATGAGACGCTGGCCCGCCTCTACGAGGCCGCCCCCCGGTTTCCGCACCTGGAGATCGTGCCTTTCCACCGTAATGGCGGGTCCGGCACCGTCCGCCGCATCGGCACCCAGCGGGCGCGGGGCGAGATCGTCGTATGGACCGACGCCGACATGACCTATCCGAACGAACGGATTCCCGAGCTGGTCCAGATGCTCGAGAAGGATCCGGGCGTGGACCAGGTCGTGGGGGCGCGGACCAGCGAGCAAGGCACGCACAAGCTGTTGCGGGTACCGGCCAAGTGGCTCATCCGCAAGCTCGCGGAAAGGCTCACCAACGCCCAGATCCCGGACCTGAACTCCGGGCTCAGGGCGTTCCGGCGCCAAGTCGCGCAGCCGTATCTGCGGCTGCTGCCGCCCGGCTTCTCATGCGTCACCACGATCACCGTCGCGTTCCTGGCCAACCAGCACGAGGTGCGGTACATACCGATCGAGTACGCCAAGCGATCGGGGACCTCGAAGTTCAAGTTCGTCAAGGACGCCTACCGTTACATCCTGCAGGTGCTGCGGATGGTGATGTACTTCAACCCGCTCAAGGTGCTGATGCCCGTGGCGCTGTTCCTGCTCGGGCTCGGCATCCTCAAGGGCGTATACGACATGGTCGTGCACCCGCTGCTCTTCGCGGTCAACACCGTGCTGATCTTCGTGACCGGGTTGCTCATCGCGTCGCTCGCCCTGCTCGCTGACCTGATCGTCCGGTCGAGGGGAGATGTCTGATCGACGTGGAAATCGACGCCACTGGTCCCGGTGCCAGCGTCACGGTGATCGGCGCCGGGTATCTCGGGCTGACCCACGCGGTGTGCCTGGCCGAGCTCGGGCATGACGTGCTCGCGGTCGACACTGATGCCCGCAAGGTGGCCCAGGCGGCCGCCGGCACCGCGCCGTTCTTCGAGCCCGGGCTGCAAGAGCTCCTGCGCAAACAGCTGGACGCGGGACGGCTGCGGTTCACGACCAGCCATGCGGAGGCCGCCAGGTTCGCGGATATCCACTTCCTGTGCGTCGGGACGCCGCAGGCGCCGGACGGCTCGGCCGACCTGTCGCAGGTCTACGCGGCGACGGACGCCCTGGCGCCGCACCTGGCGGGCCCGTGCCTTATCGCCGGGAAGTCGACGGTCCCGGTGGGCACCGCGCGGGCGCTGGCGGCGCGGATCGCGGCGCAGGCGCCGGCCGGAGCCAGGGCAGAGGTCATCTGGAACCCGGAGTTCCTGCGGGAGGGTTCCGCCGTGGTGGACAGCCTGATGCCGGACCGCATCGTCCTGGGCGCCTCGTCGCAGCAGGCGGCTGACCGGCTGAAGCAGGTGTACGCCGAGCCGATCGGCCAGGGCGTGCCGGTGCTTGTCATGGACCTGGAGACGGCCGAGCTGGTCAAGATGTCGGCGAACGCGTTCCTGGCCACCCGGCTGTCGTTCATCAACGCCCTGGCCGAGGTCTGCGAGGCTACCGGCGCTGACGTGGCGGCGCTGGCCGGAGCGCTGGGGTATGACGAGCGGATCGGCGGGCGCTTCCTGACCCCCGGCCTCGGCTACGGCGGGGGATGCCTCCCCAAGGACATCCGCGCCTTCGGCGCGGTTGCGGCAGAGCTCGGCATAGGCTCGCTGGCCACGGTGCTCACCGAAGTGGATGCCATCAACATGCGCTGCCGGTCGCGCACGGTGGAGCTGGCCCGGGAGGTGGCCGGCGGCTCGCTGGCGGGCCGCCGGGTCGGCGTCCTGGGCGTGGCGTTCAAGCCGGGCAGCGACGACGTACGCAACTCGGCCAGCCTGGACGTGTGCGGTCGCCTGGCCGCCGAGGGCGCGGTAGTGACCGTGCACGACCCGGTCGCCCTGCGCAGCGCGGCGCTCGTCCGGCCCGATCTGCAGTACGCCGAGTCTGCGGTGGCGGCGGCGGCTTACGCGGACCTGGTCCTGCACCTCACCGACTGGGAGGAGTACCGCATGATCGACCCGCACGTCCTCGGGGCCGTCGTCGCGCGGCGCAACGTCATCGATGCCCGGACCGCTCTTGACGAGCACCGGTGGCGGTCAGCCGGCTGGTCTTTCCGCGCCCTGGGACGCCCCTGAGCGAGCCAGCACGACGAGACCCGTCCCGGTGTTCGGGAACGCGCGTTCCGTCAACCGGAACGGTGCGGTCCCCCACCGGGTGACCGCACCCTGCAGGGCACCGGACGGCTGGAGCAGCCGGCCGGATCCGGCGGTCCGCTCGGCCACCGACGTGCCCCGGCCGGCGGCGAGCCGCCGTCGGCCGATCAGGTTGCGCCCGGCTTCCAGCAGGTAGCCGAGCGGGAAGCCGTACTGCCGTATCTGGATCTGGGTGAAACCGCAGGTGGTCAGCAGGGCGGTCATGACATCGGGATCATAGCGGCGGAAGTGGCCAGCCATCTCGTCGCCGGGGCCGAACCGGTGCTGGTGCGCAGGGACCGACAGGAGCAGCCACCCGTTGGCGCGGAGCCGGCTTGACCACTCCTTCAGCATCGCCGCATCGTCCTCGATATGTTCGAGGACCTCGAAGGCGCATACCAGGTCGAACTGGCTGTCGCCTAGATCCTGCACCGTAGTATTGCGGACCTCGCCCCGCCCAGCTGCGCTGAACCGCTCGCTGGCCACGGCCCAGGACACCTGGTCTGGCTCTACGCCCAGGTACCGGTAGCGCTGTGCCAGCCGGACACCGAGTGCACCCTGGCCGCAGCCGACTTCAAGTACGTCGCTGATGCCGACGGGCAGCATGCGCTTGACCAGCTCGTAACGTAGCCAAGCGTTCGGCGTCAGCGGCGCCACCGAGTTGATGTCCACTCGCGCCTGCGCGGTCTTGGAAGCGGGATCCATGCCAGGCTCCTTGTCCGGGGATCGCGTGGCCGTCGCCTTAGCGAGTTGCTGAGTGAGCGGGATCACGATCCTCTCAGGTGTAAATTTCTCCTCGGCCAGCTCGCGTGCCTGCCGGCGCAGCCGGGCCAGTTCGCCGCGGTCACCGGCCAGCCGAAGCAAGGCCGTAGCCAGTGCGTCCGGGTCGCCGGGCGGCACCAGGACGCCCGCCCCGGCCAGCGCCCGCCGCTGCGGAGCGGTGTCCGAGGTCACGATCGCGCACTCGGCCGCGGCGCCCTGGAACACCTTGTTTGGCACCACCCGGAGCGCCTTGTCCCCGGCGCCGAAGATGCCGAGGCAAACGTCGTGGCTGGCGATCAGCGCAGGCAGTTCGGCGGCGGGTACCCAGTCCAGCCAGCGAACCGCGTCGCTGGTGCCCGCCGCTGCCATCGTCGCGGCCTTGTCCTGGCCACCACCGATCATGGTGACCTCGATGGGCGCCCCGGCGATCCGGCCCAGCGCGGCACCGATGACCGGAGCCCCCTGCAGGGGGGTGTACAAGCCGTAGAACACTACCCGCAGCGGTCGCCCGGCGTCCTCCTGCCCGGCAGGCCGGGCCGCCAGATGCCACGCCGACGGTGCGCCTACCGGCACCACTACCGCCCGGGCCTGATGCCGTTCGGGCAGGCGGGCCAGGTGCTCCTCAGTGTCCACTACGACGATGTCGGCTGCCCTCAGGGCGCCGGCGTCGATCGTCTTCAGCAGGACCTGGCGCACGAACCCGCCCAGCCGCCGGTCCCGCGCGGTGTCGCTGGCACCGGTGAGGTGGTCGAGCACGACCGGTACCCTGCGGAAGAGAAGCCGGGCCAGGTGGACGTCGAAGTGGCCGAGGTAGCCGACCAGCACCACATCCGGGGCGGGCATCTGGCTGGCGGCCCGGGCCAGGGTCGCCCAGCGCCGGGCGAGGCGGCCCACCAGGGCCGGAGCTCGCCACGGGTGCGCCAGCATGTCCACTCTGGCCGCCGTGTCCAGGCCCAGCGGTGCGTTGCATTCAGCCACGTCGATCCCGTGGGCCCGCAGGCCCTCAGCGATCGTGGCGATTCTCGGATGCAGCGAGGTGTCATAGGTGCCAAACAGCAGTACGCGCATGATCCCTATACCCTAATATTCCGGTCCTATCGATCAGGTAGAGATCGCTGGAATGACGGAACCTTAAAGTTAGGCGGGCGCTATGCCGGATCGCTCCGCGATATCGGGTCGCCCGCCCGCCACCGCCACCGCCACCGCCACCGCCACCGCCACCGCCACCGCCGTCGCCGTCGGCGGGCGGCCCGGCGGCGACGGCGGGCCGCGCGGCGGTGTCCGCGCGGTGTGGGCCGTGGCCAGGCGGGTCCTCACTGGTTGGCCGGTCCGCTGGGGATTCGCCGCGGCCGCGGTCGCCATCGGCGGCTACGCGGTGGCCCGCCAGTGGACGGACGTGCGGGCCTCGCTGGCCAGCATCGGGGCCCTGACGGTAGCTGCCGCCATGGTCAGCGTGCTGATTGCCATGTTCGCGGCGATGCAGGTGTGGCGAGTGCTGCTCGCCGCGCTCGGGTCGCCGCTGCCGAGCCGGGTCGCGGCCCGGATCATGTTCGTCGGCCAGCTGGGAAAATACCTCCCCGGATCGGTCTGGCCGGTTCTGGCGCAGATGGAGCTGGGCAACGCACACCGCGTGCCGCGGCATCACTCGGCCAGCGCATCGGCGCTCACCATGCTCGTGTCCATGTTCACCGGGCTGCTCACCGCGCTGGTCACGCTGCCTTTCTTCGCGGGATCGACGCCCTACCTGTGGGCCCTCCTGGCCGCCCCCGGCCTGCTCGCCTGCCTGCACCCGAAGGTGCTCAATTCCGTCCTGGGACGATTGTTCCGGCTGACCCGGCGGCCCCCGCTCGAGCAGCCGCTGACCGCTCGCGCGGTAACCACCTCGCTCGCCTGGTCGTTCGGATCATGGATCTTCTACGGTCTGCAAATCTGGCTGCTCGCGACACGGCTCGGCGCGCCCCGCGGCCAGGTGGCGCTTCTTGCCCTCGGCGGCTTCGCCTTGGCCTGGATCGTGGGTTTCGTCGCCGTGTTCGTGCCGGCCGGGGCTGGCGTGCGGGAAGTGGTGCTCGTCGCCTTGCTCGGCCCGGTGATAGGCGTCGGTGCGGGCACCGCGGTGGCCTTGGTCTCCCGTGCTCTGACCACCATCGGTGACCTGTTGGCGGCCGCCGTGGCGGCCGGGTACTTCCGGCGGACCCGTGCCAGGTCCTGGGATGTGGCCCGGGGCAACCCCGAGTAGGGAGAGTCAGATGGAGCCGATCGGGATCGACGGCGCCTGGATATTCACGCCCCGGATCTTTCACGACACCAGGGGGTGCTTCCTGGAGTGGTTCCGGGCCGGGGATCTCTTCACGTCGCTCGGGTACCAGCCACAGGTCGCGCAGGCAAACTGCTCGGTGTCCCGTCGGGGAGTGATCCGGGGCATCCACTTCGCCGACGTCCCGCCTGGGCAGGCAAAGTATGTCGTCTGCGTCAGCGGTGCCATCCTTGATGTGGTCGTGGACGTCAGGATCGGCTCTCCCAGCTACGGGCGCTGGGAGGCGGTGCGGCTGGATGACACCGGCCGGCGTGCGGTTTTCCTCTCCGAAGGGCTGGGGCACGCGTTCATGGCGCTCAGCGACGAGGCGACGGTCATCTACCTGTGCTCCACCGCCTACGCGCCGGGGCGCGAGCACGGCGTGCACCCGCTTGACCCGGACATCGGCATCGCCTGGCCGGCAGACGCGGAACCGGTGCTGTCCGACAAGGATGCCGCTGCCCCGACGCTGGAGCAGGCGCGCCGCGACGCGCTGCTGCCGGCCTACGCTGACTGCGCGGCCTATCTGGCGCGGCTGCGTGGCGCCGCGGTCGGCGAGCACACGGCGATGAACAGCCAGGGCCCGTGACCAGGCGTCATTCAGCCGCCACGGCCTGCCGCCCTGCGGCGGCGACTTCCGGGAACGCCCCCTCCAGCGCAGGCTGCCAGTCCCCGATCGGCGGCACGCCTGCCCGGGTCCAGGCGCCGTGGCCGAGCACGCTATAGGCGGGGCGGGGTGCTGGCCGGGCCAGCGCGCTGCTGGGGATCGGCCTTACCCGGGCAGGATCAGCACCCAGCAGCCGGAAAATCTCGCGGGCCAGCCCGAACCATGTGGTCTGCCCGGAGCTCGTGGCGTGGTAGATGCCGGGACTGGCCGCCGAACGGATCAGGGCGATGATCTGCCTGGCCACCTCAGCGGTCCAGGTGGGCTGGCCGTACTGGTCGTCAACCACGTCGACAGTCGGACGCTTACGCTCCAGCATGATCATCGTGCGGGCGAAGTTCGGCCCGAGCGCCCCGTACATCCAGGCCGTCCGCACCACGTAGCCGGCATCGGGCAGGCGGTCGAGCACGGCGCGCTCACCTGCTAGCTTGGTGCGCCCGTAGGCGGACCGCGGCGCCGGGATGTCGTCCTCGGCATACGGCCGCTCGGAGGTCCCGGCGAAGACGTAGTCGGTCGACACCTGCACCAGGCGGGTACTTCCGGCCGCGCATGCCGCGGCGAGATTGGCCACGCCGCCGCCGTTGACCGCCAATGCCTGCTCCTCGTGCGCCTCGGCGTCGTCGACGCCGGTCCAGGCCGCGCAGTTGACGACCACATCCGGCTGGAAGGCGGCAAGGGCGACGGCGACCGCAGCGGCGTCGGTGACGTCCAGGCCGGTCCGGTCCAGGCCGGTCACAGCCTCCCCGCAGCGGCCCAGGATGCTAACCAGGTCACGGCCCAGCATGCCGCCGGCCCCGGTAACCAGCCACCGGGTCATGATGCCGGCCCGATGCCGGCCGGCGCTGCGACCCTGGCCGCAGCGGCTGACCCGGGCTGCTTCAGTGGCTCCCACCAGGCGCGGTTGGCCTGATACCACCGCACGGTCTCCTCCAGGCCCTGGCGGAACGGGATCCGCGGGGCATAACCTAGTGCCCGCAGCGCATCATCGTTCAGCGAGTAGCGCCGATCGTGACCCTTGCGATCCGGCACGCGGGTGACCATGTCCCAGCCCGCGCCGCAGCACTCGAGCAGGGCGGCGGTCAGCTCGATGTTGGTCAGCTCGGCGTCGCCGTTGATGTGGTAAGTCTCCCCGGCCAGGCCGCGCTCCAGCACCAACTGGATACCACGGCAGTGGTCATCGACGTGGATCCAGCCGCGGACATTGCCGCCGTCGCCGTACAGCGGGACCTTCAGCCCGTCGAGCAGGTTGGTCACGAACAGCGGGATGACCTTCTCTGGGTACTGGTAGGGACCGTAATTGTTGCAGCAGCGGGTGATCCGCACGTCCAGCCCGTGGGTGCGGGCGTAAGCACGCGCCATGAGGTCGCCCCCGGCCTTGGCCGCCGAGTACGGGGAGTTCGGCTGGAGCTCGGCCTGTTCGGTCCAGGAGCCCGACTCCACGCTTCCGTACACCTCGTCGGTGGAAACCTGCACCACCGGTCCGACCCCGGCCTCCAGGCACTGCTGCAGTAGCACCTGCACCCCGGCCACGTTGGTGGCCACGAATGGCGCCGCGCCGGTGATCGACCTGTCCACGTGGGTCTCGGCGGCGAAGTTGATCACCGCGTCATGGCCTGGCACGAGGGAGCCCACCAGAGCGGCGTCGGCAATGTCGCCCCGCACGAACTCCAGCCGCGGGTTGGCGGAGACCGGCGCCAGGTTCGCCAGGTTGCCGGCGTAGGTCAGCGAGTCCAGGACGGTCACCGCCGCGTTCTCGTAACCGGGGTAGCCGCCGTCCAGGAGCGTGCGGACGTAATGCGAGCCGATGAACCCGGCACCGCCGGTCACCAGGATCCTCACGCGTTATCTCCCGGGAGCCTAGGAGCTGATCTGCACCCTGCTGTGGTCCCCGAGAACCAGGCGATGCGCCTTGCGAACCCGGGGTGCCGGTGTCACCTCAACGTCATGGCCGATCAGTGACGCTTCGATCCGGCGGACACCACGGATGGAGGCTCCGCCCAGGACGATGGAGTACTCGATCTCGCTGTCGGCGATGATGCAGTCTGCCGCTACCGAGGTGAACGGGCCGATATAAGAGCCGGTCACCTCGGTCCGTGCGCCGATAATCGCCGGGCCGACGATCCGGGATCCGCTGACCCGGGCTCCTGCCTCGACCACCACCCGGCCGATCAGCTCGCTCGCTGAATCGGTCGTGCCTGCCATCCGCGGCTCGGCGCTCTCCAGCACCATCCGGTTCACTTCCAGCATATCCGCGACGTTGCCGGTGTCCTTCCAGTACCCGGAGATGGTCGTAGAAGTCACCTTCCGGCCGTTACGGATCAGCCACTGGATGGCCTCGGTGATCTCCAGCTCGCCCCGCGGTGACGGTGCCAGCGCGGCCACCGCCTCGTGTACCGCGGGGGTGAACAGATACACCCCGACCAGTGCCAGGTCGCTCTTGGGCCGCTCCGGCTTCTCCTCCAGGCCGACAACCTGGCCCGCGTGATCCAGCTCGGCCACGCCGAACTGGCGCGGATCCGCCACCCTGGTCAGCATGATGTACGCATCCGGCTGGTGGGCCCGGAACTCCTCCACCAGCGCGGTGATCCCGCCCACGATGAAGTTGTCTCCTAGGTACATCACGAAGTCGTCGTCACCCAGGAACTCCCGGGCCATCAGGACCGCATGCGCCAGCCCGAGCGGGGCGGGCTGCCGGACGTAGGTCACGGTCAGCCCGAACGCCCCGCCGTCACCAACCGCCGCCTCGATCGCCCGCGCTGTATCGCCGACCACGATCCCGACGTCGGTGATCCCCGCGTTCCGGATAGCCTCCAGGCCGTAGAACAGCACGGGCTTATTCGCTACCGGTAGCAGCTGCTTGGCCGAGGTGTGAGTGATAGGCCGGAGGCGGGTACCTGAACCCCCAGCCAGGACGAGCGCTTTCACAAATGCCCACCCTAGCGTAAACGAGTATTCCTATCAGATTCTATTGACAACAGGTTCCCGGCATATCCGGCGGGTTCTGCCCGGGATGTGGTCACTCGGCCTAGCGTTGCCACCTCGGGCCGCAGCCGCGGGCGAACCCGCCGGTGAGTGCGGGCAGCAGGTCGTGGTTCCAGACCAGCACCTCATAGGCGCCTATCCGGGCAGTCCGCTGCGGCGGACCGAACTGGGCGGTCGCGTCGGCGGCGGTACCGTCTGACCCGGCGCCAATGGTGAGTGCGAGCAGGAGGAACGTCGCGGTACTCGGCGGCTGGTACCACGACTCCCTGGACTCCCAGGCATAGGGGGAGAATCGGCCACAGGAGAGATCGACGGGCCGTACTTCCACCCGGCCGCTGGTCGCGACGGTCGTGACGTTGGCCGTCCAGTAGTCGCCAATCCCGGAGGTCAGGTGATTGGCGGTCAACCACGATGCCACGGCCTGCGTCACCGGCGGTCGCGGGGGGCCGGCGGCGTTATAGCCGAGCACGCCGGCGTAGCCCGCCAGTACCGCGAGCAACGCGGGGCGGAGCGCGCTGATCGCTGGCCGGCCAGGGAGGAGCCGGCCGGCCAGCACCGCGCCGAACGGGAGCACCGCGGCGAGCTCATGCGTCGATCCGAGATCAATTGCCTGCGTGCTGAGCACGTACGCGGCCAGATCTATAACGATGCCAACGAAGAGCATGGGGACCAGCCGCCCGTCGGCGGCCAGCAGTCGCCTGCCCGCGATGCAGCAGGCCCATGCCACCAGGATCACGCCGGTGAGGTGCAGCACGGCGACGGCCGCAGCAGGCCCGGACCGCAGTCCGATGAAGTCAGCGCCGAAGAGCGTCAGCACCGATTCGAGCGTAAGCCAGAGATGGTGCGGCATCTGCGCGACAGTCGTGAAGACGGCACTGACGGGTGCGACGGCAAAGCCGCCGGTGAGACGGATGAGCAGCGTACCGGCTATCGCCACCGCAACTGAGGCGACTGCCCCCGCCAGCAGGCCCGCGTCGATCCGCCACGACTCGCGTCGCTGGCAGATCCGGATCGCCGAGACAACGATTACCGGCAAGGCCCCCACGTATATGGCCATCTGGTCGGCGATCTCGACCCAGGCGAGCAGCGCACCGACCAGCCAGGGCAGATACCCAAGGGGGGGCCGGGGGGATGGGTCCCCCTGGTCACTGTCGCCGAGCCTGTCGATCATCAGCCAGATGAGCAGCAGCGGAACTTGAGTGCCAGTGTGGTCGGGCGAGGAAAGGAGGGTGGCCGCGCTGAGCCCCGGGCCGGGCGCGAGCATGATGCCTCCCGCGATCAGGACCCGGAGGAGCCCCTCTGTTCCGGTGGCCCGGCCCTTGGCCAGCCACGCCGCAAGCGCGACCAGCAAGGTATACGTCGCCGCTCCTGCCGCGTTGATGACCCCGGGATTCAGCCCGCGAGCCAGTTCCACGAGCATGTACTCGGGCAGCTCGGTGGTATAGAACGACACGTCCGAGAGCCACCAGCCACGGAGCAGCAGGTTCCCGTGCAGCATCTCCCATGCCTGGAGCACGTTGCTGGAGCCGTCCGCGTCGGTGCCGAGAGATCTTGACTGCCCTAGGTAGGCGACGTACAGCAGGAGGATCGCGCCAAGGCTGACCGCCAAGGTCAGCGGCCGTCGGTGCCGCCGCCAGGCGGCACGGAACTCTAGTCGGCCCGCACGGAACCAGGGCAGAATCCAGCCATGGACCTGGGTGTCGGGCTCACTGGGCGCGGCGGGCGATTGAGCCGCTTGCCGCTCCGAGCCGGTCACTTCGACGCCAACCACCCTTGAATAAGCGCTGAGTACAACACACGAGTGCCTGGAGGAACTGGAGCCAGCCAGCAGCAGAATCATAAATTACGCCTGAACACGCCAAGCCCGCCAGGGCCTGCCGGACCGGTGCCCGTTGCTGGCGTGCGGACGCGGCCGCTCGGTCGTGCCAGTAGGCTGGCGAAGCTGACATCGACCACCTATTGAGGTTTTCATGCGACGCTTCCTGGCGCTCATCGCTATCCCCCTGCTAGCCTGCGTGGTCCTCGCAGGCTGCGGCTCGTCGAAGTCGAGCGCGTCATCGTCATCATCGTCCTCCTCCTCGGCCGCGAACTCGTCCGTCACGGCGACGGGATCCTTTGGCAAGACGCCGACCGTGAACATCCCGAAGGCCAAGGCGGGCGCCGATCTCGCGGTCAAGACGCTTATTCAGGGCACCGGCACCACCTTGACCAAGACCGACGCCATGGCCGCGAACTTCGTCCTGTACTTCTGGGATGGAACGAGTTCCTCACTGAAGGCCAACACCTTCACGAGCAACCCGACGGTGATCGGCGGCACGATGCTGCCGGGCCTGGAGACCGCGCTGATCGGCCAGAAGGTCGGCAGCCGTGTCCTGGCGGTCATCCCGCCCGCGCAGGGTTACGGCACGTCGGGCAACTCCCAGCTCGGCATCACCGGCACCACCACGCTGGTGTTCGTCATCGACGTGCTCAAGGCCTACTCCAACACCGCGAGCGCGACGGGCACGCAGGTGTCCAACGGCGGCGGCACCCTGCCCACCGTCACCGCCAAGGCGGGCACCGCGCCGACGCTGACCTTCCCGTCCTCCTCGCCGCCCAGCGGGCTGGTGACCAAGACGCTGGTCAAGGGCAGCGGCCCGAAGATCGTCAACGGCGAGTACGTGATCGCGCAGTACGTCGGCTACATCTGGCGGACCAAGAAGGTCTTCGGCTCCTCCTGGTCGTCGGGCTCGCCGTTCGGCTTCGTCATCGGCGCGTCACCCGAACAGGTCATTCCCGGCTGGGACAAGGGCCTGGTCGGTCAGACCGTGGGCAGCCGGGTGATGCTCTCCATCCCGCCGGCCGAGGGTTACGGCAGCGCTGGCCAGTCCCAGGCGGGCATCACGGGCAAGGACACCCTGGTGTTCGTGGTCGACATCATCGACGCCCTCAAGCAGGGCTGAACCCGGAAGCCCGAAGGAGGCGGCCGGCGTGCCGGCCGGCCGCCGCCGCGGCGAGGAAGTACGCGAGGTCCTCGTCCAGCCCGCGGCCCATCGTGGACAGCCGCGCCGGGCACGCCCGCAGCGCCGCCTCGAGGCCGTCCACGGGTACGGTGACGATTTCGTGCCGCCCGCTCAGCCGGGCGGCACCCGCCGCCACCAGGGCGCCGAACTCCCCGTCCAGCGCCGGGACCACCACGTCCGCCCGGGCCAGCGCGACCCGTCCGTAGGCCGTCAGGCTGTGGTGCGAGACACCGCGGTGCCGCTCGCGCGGGTCGGCGTCGCTCACCCGCAGCGATGCCACCGGCCGGCCGCCCAGCGCCGCGACGGCATTGACCGCCTCGCCCGCCGCCACGCCGGAGAACCCCCAGCGGGTTCCGGTGCCGAGGTTGCCCGGCCCCTGCGCGACTACCGCGATGTCAGCCCCGAGCACGTGCCGGGCCGCGAGCAGCCCGGTGTGCACCGTCACCGTCTCCAGGTCTCCGCCGAACGACTGCCCGGTGGTCACGGTCGCCGCCAGCCATCCCGCTTCCCTGAGCGTCGCGCAGGTGCGCGAGAACCAGGCCGGCAAGGCTCCGCCGTCCTGCATGACGTAGACCACCCGGGGCGCGCCGCCGACGGGGGAGCGGATCACCCCGGATCGTTCGGCCGCGGAAAAGACCCCGGCCAGCACGGCCGGGAGAGCCGAGTGCAGGTCGGCCACCACGACCGGCATCCCGCCGATGTCGTCCGCGTCGCGCAGCACGTCGTGGTGCGGTGACCCCTGCTCGTCCGCGCCGAGCACGGTGGCCTGCAGCGGCGAGTAGCGGGCCTTGACCAGGTGGCCGGCCAGTTCGGGGTCGGGCGGCAGCCGGTCCGGGACCGCGATCACCAGGGCGTAGCCGCCGGTGCCCAGGCCCAGGTCGAGCGCCGTGGTGTTGACCAGCACCCGGTCGCCGGGCCGCGGGCGCCCGGTCAGCGCCGGGTAGGCCAGCGCCCGCACCGGCGCACTGTCCGCCGGCGCGCCCTCCACTTGCACGTCAAGCTCGACCGCGCCCGGCCATTCGCGGCGCGTCCCGCTCACCGTGCCGTTCCGCCACGTGATCACGCCCCGCACTCTAGCCGGAGGCAAGGGCAAGGGGGGCAAGGACCGTCGGGGGGATGGGTCCTCCAGGAGCGGGGGGGTATGGGGGGACTTGTCCCCCCCAAGGGGGGTCTGGGGGGATGGGTCCTCCAGGAGCGGGGGGGTATGGGGGGGTCGTCCCCCCGGCCAGCACAGTTCGCGGCGGTCCGCTGTCTGCGAGACAATGATCTGGGAGCCACGGGAGGGCTGACCTATGTCGAAGCGCAAGACCGAGCGCTTGCTCGGCCTTGTCGTATGCCTGCTCTCGACCAGGCGTTATCTCACCGCCGAACAGATACGCGACGCCGTGCCCGGCTACCCGGAGCAGGACGACCTGTTCAAGCGGATGTTCGAGCGCGACAAGGAGGATCTGCGCGAGCTCGGCGTGCCGCTCGAGACCGGCGTCAACCATCCGTTCGACGACGATCCCGGCTACCGGATCAGGCAGCAAGCCTACGAGCTGCCCGAGCTGCGACTCGAAGCGGACGAGGCGGCCGTGCTCGGCCTGGCCGCGCGCGTCTGGCGGCGGGCTGAGCTGGCCGGCGCCGTCGCCGGGGCCCTGCTCAAGCTGCGGGCGGCCGGCATCGAGGCGGACCCGGGCGACGGGCACTCACTGGTACCGCAGGGCATCGAGCCCAGGCTGGGCACACCCGAGCCGGCCTTCGGGTCCCTGTGGGAGGCGGTCAGGGACCGCAGGCCGGTGACGTTCAGCTACCGCGCCGCCGGGCGGAGCGATCCGCAGCGGCGCGAGCTCGAGCCCTGGGGTGTGGTGAACCGGCACGGCCGCTGGTACGTGGCCGGCTGGGACCGGGGGCGCAGCGCCACCCGGGTGTTCCGGCTCGGCCGGATCGCGGGCCCGGTGAAGTTCTGCGGCCCGCCGGGCCGGGTGACCGTGCCGGACGGCGCCGACGTGCGTGAGCTGGTCCGGGACTGGGACTCCGCGCCCGCCCAGGAGCACACCGCCCTGCTCAGGGTGCGGACCGGGGCCGGCGTCGGGCTGCGCAGGCACGCGGTGTCCGTGCAGGCCGACGACACGGACGAGGGATGGGACCTGGTGACGACGAGGTTCGGCGACCCGGGCTGGTTCGCTGACTACGCCGCCTCGTTCGGCCCGGACGCGGTCGTGCTCGACCCGCCGGACCTGCGCGAGGCCGTGATCCGCCGGCTCAAGGGAGTCCTCGCGTGAGCGCGCTGGTCACCTCGACCGAACGGCTGCAGCGGCTGCTCGCTCTGGTGCCTTACGTGATGAGCAGGAAGTCGGTGGGGCTGGCCGAGACGGCGGCGGCGTTCGGGGTCAGCGAGCGCGAGCTCGTCGACGACCTGAACCTGCTGTGGTGTGTCGAGCTGCGCGCGCCCGATCCTTACTGCCCGATCGACCTGTCGTACGAGGGCGGCGAGATCGTCGTCAGCCAGGCCGAATCCATGGGCCGGCCGTTGCGGCTGGCCGTCGACGAGGCCAGCGCGCTGCTCGTCGCGCTGCGGATGCTGGCCGAGGTGCCCGGGCTCGAGGACAGGTCGGCGCTGTCCCGGCTGATCGCCAAGCTCGAGGCCGCGGCCGGCGAGGCGGCGTCGGCGAGCGCCCAGGTCGCGGTGCAGGTCGACATCCCCGACGAGGAGGCGGAAGGGTACGCCGCCCAGATCCGCGGGGCGCTGTCCGCCGGGCGGCGGCTGCACCTGCGGTACTACGTGCCCGGCCGGGACGAAGCGACCGAGCGCGACGTCGACCCGATGCGGCTGCACATCGTGGAGGGGCGGCCCTACCTGGAGGCCTGGTGCCTTCGCGCCGAGGGGATGCGGCTGTTCCGCCTGGACCGCGTGCTCAGCCTCGAGGTGCTCGACGTGCCCGCCGCGCCGCCGGACGAGGCCCAGCCGGTGGACGTCGACCAGGGCCTGTTCCGGCCGTCGCCCGATGACGTGCCGGTGGTGCTCGAGCTGTCCGCGGCGGGTCGCTGGGTGGCGGAGTACTACCCGTGCGAGTCGGTAGCGGACCTGGAGGACGGGCGGCTACGGGTGGTGCTGCGCACCCCCGACACGGGCTGGGTGCGGCGGCTGGCGCTGCGGCTCGGCGAGGACGGCCGGGTCATCTCGCCGCCGTCGCTGGTGGCCGACATCCGCCAGGCCGCCACGGCCGCGCTCGCGAACTATGTCGTATTATCGGCGGGTACACGCGGTTTGCCTGCGGAAACTGCGTCCTACCGTGGACCGCGTGTAGACTCAGGCCGAGAAATACGTCACCGGCGCTAAAGAGGACGGACATGATTGGTGACCTGTTCGACAGCCCGTGGAAGATCCTGATCGTCGCCGTGGTGCTGATCGTGCTATTCGGGTCTAAGAAGCTGCCTCACGCGGCGCGTTCGCTTGGTCAGTCGATGCGCATCTTGAAGAAGGAAGTGCAAGGCCTGCATGAGGAGGAGTCCGATCCGAATGCCCAGGCCCAGAGCGCTGCGCCCGAGTTCCCGTTCACGCAGCCGGAACTGACGCCCGCCCCGGCCGCGGCTCCCGCCGACCAGCAGAGCCAGATCGACGCGCTGCAGCAGCAGATCCGTGACATGCAGCGGGCCGCTGCCATGGACACCCCTCCGGCCAACGCCAGCGTGGCGGCCGAGCCCCAGCGGACTCAGCCCAGCTAGGCCAAGTCCCGGAACCCTTACGGCGGGAAGCGGTCATGGCGAAACTCCCTGGTGCCATCGCGGGTGCCCGCATCGTCGGCGAGCGCTTCGTGCAATCGCAGCGGCAGCAGAACCCCGAGGGCCGGATGTCGCTCATGGATCACCTCCGTGAGCTGCGCAACCGCGTGGTCAAGATAGCGCTCGCCCTGATCGCGGGGATGATCGTCGGGTTCATCTTCTTCACCCCGGTCTGGCACGTCATCGAGCGCCCGCTGTGCTCGGCGGTGATACGCGGGCAGACGGGCTGCAATACGCTCGGCGTCAACAAGCTGGTCCTGGACGGCCCGCTGGACTCGTTCTACCTGCGGGTGAAGGTCGCCGTCATCGCCGGGGTGATCCTGTCCTCGCCGGTCTGGCTCTACCAGATCTGGGCGTTCATCGCGCCCGGGCTGTACGCCAGGGAGAAGCGCTGGAGCTACATCTTCCTGGGCACGGCCGTCCCGCTGTTCCTGATCGGCGTCACCCTCGCGTACTGGTCACTCGGCCGGTCCATGCACTACCTGCTCGGCCTGACGCCGGAGCACGTCAGCAACCTGATCCAGGTCGACCAGTACATGAGCTTCGTCATGACGATGCTGCTGGCCTTCGGGATCGCGTTCGAGGTGCCGCTGCTCATCGTCATGCTGAACCTGGCCGGCATCCTGACCCACGAGCGGTTCAGGAAGTGGCGGCGGGTAATGATCTTCGGCGTGTTCCTGATCGCCGGGATGGCCAACCCGAGCCCGGACCCGATCACCATGCTGATCCTCGGCGGGGCCTGCGCGGCGCTGGTCGAGGTGGCCGAGTTCATTGTGTGGTCCAACGACCGGCGCCGGGCCCGGCTGCATCCGGACCCCTACGCGGGCCTGGCCGACGACGAGCTCTCGCCGATCGACCTAGACGACACCGAGACCCGCGACAGCAGCCTCAACTGACGCCTGAGTCCCACGACGTTGGTGAGGGCCTAGTCTGGAGTCCATGACCACTCCGGCGGACCGGTACGCCGCGTTCCGCGAACGGCAGTATGGCTCGGGGGGGACGAACCCAAAAGCCCCCCTGACCCCCCGCGGTGCCAGCCCGGGGGGACGATCCCCCCAGACCCTCCCGCCAGGGCATGATCCAGATCTCGCCTCCTTCCGCGCGCTGTACGACTTCGACTTCGACGACTTCCAGGTCGCCGCCTGCGGCGCGCTCGGCGCGGGCAGCGGCGTGCTGGTGGCCGCGCCCACCGGCTCGGGCAAGACGGTGATCGGCGAGTACGCCGTGCACCTGGCGCTGGCCCAGGGCCGCAAGTGCTTCTACACCACGCCGATCAAGGCGCTGTCCAACCAGAAGTACGCCGACCTGGTGCGCCGCTACGACAGCCGCACGGTGGGCCTGCTCACCGGGGACAACAGCATCAACGGCGACGCGCCGGTGGTCGTGATGACCACCGAGGTGCTCCGCAACATGCTGTACACCGGGTCGGCCACGCTGTCCGGCCTCGGCTACGTCGTGCTCGACGAGGTGCACTACCTGGCCGACAGGTCCCGCGGCGCGGTCTGGGAGGAAGTGATCATCCACCTGCCCGAGTCGGTGCGGGTGGTGGCGCTGTCCGCGACGGTGAGCAACGCCGAGGAGTTCGGCGAGTGGCTGGATCAGGTCCGCGGCGGCACGGCGGTCATCGTCGACGAGCAGCGGCCGGTGCCGCTGTGGCAGCATGTGCTGGCCGGGAACCGGCTGTACGACCTGTTCACCGACGATGAGCACACCAGGGTCAACCCGGAGTTGCTCCGGGTAGCCCAGCGGGACACGTGGATCGAGCGCAAGGCCCCGCCGCGGCCCGGCCGGGGCGGACGGCGGCCGCGCCGGTTCGCGCCGGCTTACCGGCCCGACGTGATCTCGCGGCTTGACGCCAGCGGGCTGCTGCCCGCGATCACGTTCATCTTCAGCCGGGCCGGCTGCGACGCGGCGGTCGAGCAGTGCCTGGTGGCGGGCCTGCGGCTGACCACTCCGGAAGAGGCCGAGGCGATCCAGCAGGTCGCCGAGCGCCGCACCGCGGACATCCCGCCGGAGGACCTGACCGTCCTCGGGTACGGCGCATGGCTGGACGGGCTGCGGCGCGGGATCGCGGCGCACCATGCGGGGATGCTGCCCGCGTTCAAGGAAGTAGTCGAGGAACTGTTCGCGGCCGGCCTGGTTCGCGCGGTGTTCGCGACCGAGACGCTGGCCCTCGGCATCAACATGCCGGCCAGGACCGTGGTCATCGAGAAGCTGGACAAGTGGAACGGCGAGACCCACGCGAACCTGACCGCGGGGGAGTACACCCAGCTGACCGGCCGCGCCGGCCGGCGCGGCATCGATGTCGAGGGCCATGCGGTCGTGCTGTGGCAGCCAGGTATGGACCCCGGTGCCGTGGGCGGCCTGGCCAGCACCCGTACCTACCCCCTCAACTCGAGCTTCCGCCCCTCCTACAACATGGCCGTCAACCTGACCGGCTGGGCCGGGCGGGCCCGCGCGTCCACCCTGCTCGAGTCGTCGTTCGCGCAGTTCCAGGCCGATCGCGGCGTCGTCGGGCTGACCCGGCAGGTCCGCAAGAACCGCCAGGCGATGGCGGAGCTGGCCACGGCGATGACCTGCGACAAAGGTGATTTCGCCGAGTACGCGGAATTGAGAAGATCGTTGTCCGAACGAGAGGGGGATCTGTCTCGGGCCCGTGCGAGTTCCCGCCGGGCGGAAGCCGCCAGGTCCCTCTCGCAGCTGCGCCCGGGGGACATCATCCGGGTGCCGGGCGGCCGGCGAGCCGGCCTCGCGGTGGTCCTCCAGCCCGGCCTGCACGCCGCTCGCAAGGCCCTGCCGGGCGGGGCTCGCGGCGGCGACGGCAACGGCAGGTCCGCTGGCCGTTCGGGCCATGGGCGGCCGGGTGACGGACGGCCGAGCCACGGCCGCGTGACGGGCGGACGCGGGGACCCGGCGCTCACGGAGTTCGCCGGTCCTGGGCCGCTGGTACTCACCGAAGGACGCCAGGTCAAGCGGCTCGCGGTGGCTGATTTCCCGGTTCCGGCCGAGGTGGTCGGCAAGATCCGGATTCCCGGGTCGTTCAGCCCCCGCTCGCCGCAGCACCGCAGGGACCTCGCGGCCACCATGCGCAACCGGCTGGCGAGCGCTGACCCGGGGGGCGCTCGGCGCCCGGTCCGCGCGGCGGACTGGGAGCGGGCCTCCTCGGACACCGACCTGAAAACCGGCGACATCGCGGACCTGCGGCGGCGGCTCCGGCGCCATCCGTGCCATGACTGCCCGGATCGCGAGAACCACGCCCGGTACGCCGAACGTTACATGCGCCTGGCCCGCGAGACCGAGGCGCTCGAGCGCCGGGTGGCCGGCCGGTCGCATGTGATCGCCCGCACCTTCGACCGGGTGTGCCGTGTCCTGGAGCGCCTCGGCTACCTGGCCGGGGACGTCGTCACGCCGGACGGGCAGCGCCTGGGCCGCCTGTACACCGAACTGGACCTGCTGGCCGCGGAATGCCTGCGCCGCGGCCTGTGGGACGGCCTGTCCCCGGCCGAACTCGCCGCCTGCGTGTCCGCCCTGTCCTTCGAGTCGCGCCAGGCCGACGACGCCCAGCCGCCCCGGCTGCCGAAGGGCCGGGTCCCCGAGACGCTTACCGCCACGGTCCGCACCTGGGGTGAGCTCGACCAGCTGGAGAAGGACAACGACCTGTCGTTCCTGCGCGAGCCCGACCTCGGCTTCGCCTGGGCGGCCTACCGCTGGGCGCGCGGAGCGCGCCTGGAAACCGTCCTCGACGAGTCGCCCGACCTCACCCCCGGCGACTTCGTCCGCTCCGTCAAGCAGCTGATCGACCTGCTGGACCAGATCGCCTCCGTCCCACCAACCACCCCTGCCCCTCCGGCTGACGTCACCGCCAGTGCCCCCGGTACCCCCGCCGCCCCGGCACCACCGGGCCTGGCCGCGACCGCCCGCGCCGCCATCGACGCGATGCGCCGTGGCGTCGTCGCCTACTCCGCCGTCACGGACTAGTTGGCCCGTCACGGACTGACCGGCCCGTCACGACTGACCCGCCCGTTCCCGGTCAGGGCGGCCACTTCACCGTCATGGAAGTCCCGGACCTGCTTACCA
>Ga0208043_1000293_pt1 | contig 24086 bp, 47 predicted proteins | sample Sb_taG_12_FD_187710 | JGI IMG/M metagenome (GOLD analysis project Ga0208043, IMG submission 187710) | Peat soil microbial communities from Weissenstadt, Germany - Sb_50d_9_AC metaG (SPAdes) (version 2) | ecosystem: Environmental > Terrestrial > Soil > Wetlands > Peat | place: Germany... | reverse complement strand
TCGATCGCTCGACGGCGTTCCACCCGCACCCGCCTTGGCAGCTCTGGCAGGACGGCGGCTTCGGCCAGGCGCTCACGCTCGTCTACGATGACACGCGCGCGCTGGCGCCTGGCGACGCGCTGGATTTCTTGGCGTACCAGAAGTCGCTCAACGACAAGCTCGAGCCCGGCTCCATCACGGTCGGCCAAGAGGACCACTGGGAGCGCGTGGAGGCCGAGAGGGAATCGAAGCGCATGGATTCAAACTGGCGGACGCAGAGTCGCGATTGGCGCCCGACGAAGTACCGCCCCGAGGGTGACCCAGGACCGGGGAAAGTCGCGCGTGTCACGCGCGTCACGCGTTCGAAGAAGGGCGGGAGCCTCGTGGCCACGTTCGCTTGGGCGCGCAGCAAGCGGCGGGACAGTTGGAGGGGCGACGACGAGGACAAGACCGTTCCCTGCTCCATCGCCGTCCCGGCTTCGAGGCTCCTCAACGTGAGCGCGTACAAGCCCGGCGACTTCAAGAAGTTCTTCAGCGATCCGAGGACGCGCGCGGATTACTTGCAGTGGGCGCCGATGCTGCTCGAGGCCGAAGAGTATTGCGCCGGCAACCGCGAGGTGCGCGAACCCACGCGCCTGCCGAAGCGCGAGCCGTCCCCTGAGGGGCAGTGGAAGTACAAAAAGCAGAAGGCGCGCAAGGCGTCCGAGAACAAAGCCGTGCGGCTCTCGCGGAAGATCTACATGGGAGACGGCAAGACCTACGACAAGGGAACGCTCTGGCGTACGGGCAACACCTACCAGGGCAAGTTCACGCTCTACGGCATCGATGCTGGCGGCAAAGACGAGCTTGCGGAGGAAGGTTCGACATCGCGCTACGCCAGGCACATCACGCACGTGGACCTCAGCGACTTCACCATCGACGCGTCGGTGACGCTCCAGGCGAAGCAGGCGAAGGAAGCCTGACAGCCATGAAGCGCCGAACGCTCAAAGAGATCATGGCGCTGCCGCCGCCCGTCGTGCCGCTCATTTCGGACAGCCCAACGTGTCCGCTGTGCCGGGTGCGTAGTGGCAAACAAGCGATGCTCGAGAGCGCGCCGTCGCTCGAGGACATCCTTTTCTCGGGCATCGTGAGCGGCATCATCATTGGGCGAACTGAGGGAATCAACAGACGTTGGTGTGATCCGTGTCGGGAATACGTTGAACGCGCGGTGGAACTCGCGGATGCGGTGAGGCCGTCGTGATGCTCCGTGTCCCAGAAGTGGAAGACTTCGCCGCCCGCGAGACCCGGCCCGCCCCACGCGGACCGCTGCGCGCGCTCAGCGAGGTGCTCGCCAAAGAACCTGGGGCGCCCTTGGTCCTCGGAGACGCGGTGAGCGTGGAGGAGATCCGTAAGAGCCCGGAGCTGCAGCTCGAGCTGATGCAGGCTTTCCAGGAAAACCGTCCCGGCGCCGCGGAGGTCCTCGTCCAGGTCCACATACCCCTCATCAAATCCCGCGCGGGTCGCTACTACCGGTCGTGTGAGCGCGACATGGACGACCTCATCCAGGAGGGGATACTCGGGATGCTCGAGGCCTGCGCGCGGTGGGACTTCAGCCGCGGAACCAAGCAGCCGATCAACTACATCTACCCGTACGTCCGGCAGAGCGTCGGGAGGTTCGCCTCGCAAAGGGCACAGGTCGTCCGCTACCCGGTTCAGCACTCGAGGGCCAAGGGGCCGGAGGCTGACCGGGACTTCGCGCCCAAGTGCTGGTTCTTCTCTGAACTCGATGCCCGGAGCTACTTTCCGAGGGGCCCGCGCACGCGCCACGCCATCGTCGCCGAGGACGAGGACGTGATGCTTTCGTTCGAGGACGGCATCGTCGACGACGCGCCGTCCGCGGAGGAGGTGCTCTGCGATCGCGGCTTCGAGGACATCGTGCCGGCCGTCGCCGAGAACCTCACCCGTGGGCTCACTCCCCAGAAGCGGAACATCATCGCGCGAAGGTTCCGGGAGGACGAGCCGGAGACGCTCCTCGAGATCGGCGAGAGTTACGGCCTCTCGAGGGAGCGGATCAGGCAGCTCGAGAATGCCGCCCTCGGTAAGTGTCGCGACAGAGCCGCCGTGTTCGGGTGCGACCTTCCGGAGGAGGACGGGGTCAGGCCGCCGGGCTCGTTCGAGGAGTGGGTCATGGCCCTGTCGATGCGCCTCCGGATGCTCGCGGGCGGCGTGGCGGAGCTGGTCCTCGCGGCAAAGAGAGGCCGGGAGAACGAGGAGTCCTCGGCGCGGCTGATCCCACCCCTCGAACGCCCTGCGGCCTACCGAGAACTCTCGGCCACGATCCGGCGTGTTCATGCGTGCACGGCGCACCTGTGGCGAGGGTTCGGGACAACGCCATGACGCCATGACGGAGGAAGACTGATGCCTCGCCGCGACCCTAGTGACCCATATCCGCCGTGCTGGCACTGCGGCAGCAGTGACCACGTCACGTACGATCACCATGAACCCGTAGTCTGGACCAAACAATCGCATCGCCGGCATTCGGCGAAGATCGGCCCGCTCACGATCGACGTGAAGCTCGTGGGCATCGGCGACAAAAAGCACTGGGTGGCCGGCGAGATCTTCGGGCAACATCACCACGGCGCGCGGAGGGACACGAGCTTCACGCTCGAGGAGGCCCAGCGCGACGCCGAGCGCGTCGCGCGCAAGTTGTTCAAAGAAGCGAGCGAGGCTCTTTTCGGACACAAGGTTCAATTTGGACGTGCGAAGATCGGGATGAAGTAAAATGAAGCCCTCTTTGGATGAAATCAGGATTCCCGAATGCGGGCAATGCGGCACGCGGCTCGAGCTTCGCTGCCCGTGCGTTCGGCCCGAGTGCGCGCTCTGGACGCCCGTGCCGTTCTGCCCGAAGTGCGACAAGCAGAAATTGGACAAGTGGCAGACGGCGCACGGCGTCTCCGTGTGCATGGCTTACCTCGGGGAGATGCTCCTGTGACGAAGAAGCTTCCCGGCGCGCACCAGTACGTCAATGTCTATTTCCCGGCATCCATGCTCGTTGAGATCCAAGCTGAATGCAGGCGAACGGGCCGATCCCTGAACTGGCTCATGCGTCGGGCATGGTTGATGGCGCGTCATGAGATCCAGGCCCTGAAAACGCAGCAACCGATGAGGAGCCAATGAGACACTACAGCGCTCAGTCGCCGCCCCGCCTCGTCGCGCTCGAATGCGACGAGTGCGGCGCGCTCATCGCGCCGAACCCCGAGATCGCGAAATCGGGCTGGATGAAATGCGGCTACATCGACAAGGGCGGCAGCCGGTTCGAGTGGACCTACTGTCCGGAGCATGCGCACCTCGCGGATCGGTTCATGGAGGGAAGAACGTGGAAGTGAAAGCCCGAACCCGCATCGCCGGGAGCAACTGCGACTGCGGCAGGCATAAGCTGATCGGCATGATCTGGTACGCGTGGGGGCCGCGCGGGAAAGAGCCGCTCAAGACCGTGCCGAGCTGCATGCGGCTGCGCGGCGTGGGGAAAAAGAGATAACCAATGCAAAGCGACAAGATGGCTGAGTGGTTGATGCAGGAAGCCGCACACTGGGAGGCGCGTGGACGCGAGTGCGCGTCACAGCACTACACTGAAACGGCCGTACAATGCCGCGGGACAGCGCGTGGCCTACTCATGGCACGCGAGAAGCTGTTGCTCAACGATGCGGGAAGCCGCATCGGTGAGTACAGAACGCTTCTGTACAGGACCATCTATCTTCGTGGTGGCATCAAAGGACTGGCCAGGCAGGTGGCGTTCATGTCCGAGCTAGATGCGATGTGGCAGACGCTTACCGAAGATGAACAGCACGAATTGAAAACTGTGAATCAAACGCCAGCAGATGTGCGAAATATGTAAAATGTGCGGACCATGAAACTATGACGGACGAAAAGATCACCATCGAGCGGCTGAGACAGCTCAGCGGCGACCCGTTCAACGTGCGCGGCGACCCGGAGCTGCAGCTCGCCGCGATCAAGGCGGCGCTCGTGCGCTACGAGGAGACCCGGACAGACGCGGACCTCGATGCCTGGATAGGAGTGATCGCGACCACGATCAACCTCGGGACGAGAGTGCCCCCGCTCGCGGAGTACCTCTGGACGCTCAAGGAGCTATACGACGCGCGGGCCAAAGGTCCGCTCAACGCGGCCCAAGAGATCGGGTTCACTCGCCAGCTCGAGGAGCTATGGAATCTGCTCGACGAGTACGATCGAATGGTGGTGGAAGACATCACCGAACGCTTCAAGGCGCTCCGATGAACCACCAGACGCTCGCCACGGTGAGCTTCGTGGGCACGCCGCCGTCCGCGGTCTCGGCTTTCCTCGCCCGCATGAAGCTCGGGAAAGACGCGTGGGACCTCTCGGTCGAGCCGGTGCTCCGCGAGCGGCGATCGTTCTGGCTGGGAGCGGGGACGTCCGACGACCCATTCCGGGTCTCGAACAAACCGATGCCGGAGTCGGTCTTGGCCTTCGTCGAGTTCGTGTCCAAGGAAGCTCCCCATCACGAGCTTTCGATCGGCGCGCGATTCGACCTCTACTACGGCTTCAAGCGGATCGCGGAAGTCCACGTGATCAACACTGCGGACTCATCCATCCCAGCCGGCAGGGCGCGGACGACGAAACCCGTGAAGAGCGGATTCAGCGCCACCATGTACCCAGCCGGCACCGAGGTCGTGCTCGTCGAGTCGCTCGACAAGGAGCGCTCCGAGTGGCTCGTGGAGGTCCGCGTGCCCGACGAGACCCTCGTGGGCGGCGCGTCGTTCGACGTCGTCGAGATCGCACTCGCGGACCTGGAGCCCGTGCCATGACGATTGCGTTGACCCCTGCCGAGCGGGCGCAACTTACGGATCTCTCCGCGCGGTACAAAGAGAGCCGTGGCACGGATCACGAGCTGGACCAAGCCTCGGAGAACCTCTACTGGAGTCTCTTCCGATTGCGGGAGATCGAGCTGCTCTGCACGGCCCCTACGCCCGCGTGCTGCGAGGCCGCGAGGACCCACCCGGCGATCCTCTACGACATCGCAAGCAGCGTGAACGCCCCCGGCGAGGATCCGGGGCGCTGGTACCTCGCGACCCACAGCAAACACACCCAGGCGCGCGCCTCTTTCAGGAGCGGCGGATGGATCGAATGCCGCTGGGCCGAGGTGGAGCCGCCATCACCGAAATTCTGTCCTTACTGCGGCGCCGCGCTGCCGGCGATGCGGCTCAAGGATCCCTTGCCGAGAAACATCTGCAACTCGGGCGGCGAGGACTGGTGCGAGACGTGCGACAGTCGTCTCAGGGACTGCTTGTGCGATCTGCCCTGGAGCGCGTTCGAGCCAGAGCCCGGTTGACGTGCCGTCAAGTTGCCGTATCATCTGACGCCATGACCGTGAATCTCGGACGCACCGATTGTCGCTTCTGCGGCGGCGAAGTGCTCCTCGACGAGGAGCCGCGTCGTCTCACGGCCGGAGAGGCCACGCTCCTGCCGGAGCACCTCCGCCGCGCGCTCGTCGCGAACGCGACGTGCTTCGAGTGCAGCGCCGAGTACATCGCGTGGTTCGAGACCGACACCCTCGCTAGGTTGTCCGACACGCCGCACTCGGCCGCGAGCTTCCCTCTTTCAGCCACGAGCTTCTTCCGGGATCTCTCGCACCGTTCCACGATGACCTCCGAGCCGGGCGAAGCAGACCTTCCGATGCACGTCATCGACCAAGTCCGCATCAAGAGGACGTGGCCCACATGCCTCGGGTGCGGGAAGCGCATCTTCGAAGGTCGCGGATGCCAGTGCCCGGAGCCAGAGCCGCTCCGGATCGTGGTGCGGCCTCTTCTAGTGATCCCCGAGTGGCGAAGTTCGTTCGAATTTGCAATCACGACGTACGACCTCTTCGTCCCGCTCCCCACCGAAATCGTGGGTGACGAAGACGAGTGGGCATCGCTCCGCACGCTCCTCGAGATCTCTTACCTCGTGTCGCTCGAAGCCGAAGTCCGAGCCATCGAAGAGGATCTTCGCGAGCACTGGATTGAGGTCACGCTCCCGCCCGCGGGCGATTGCGCTTACCGGGGCGACGATCGGCACTACCACGCGTTCATCGAGAGCATCGTCAACCGCGCGAGCCTCGCGGTCGACGCCGAGACGCTCAAGTTCGAGCTGACCCCCGAGACGCCGCTCGACGGCGGTGCGGGACCCTGGGTGAATCCGAAGTCCCGCTACATCCTCCAGCCGAGCCGGGACGAGTACCACTGGATGGCGGCGTTCGCGTGGGCTTACTCGAAGCTCCCGCACCACTGGATCCACATCATGCAGGAGCAGGTGGAGGCATTCCGTGGTCGACGCGGTTCCGAAGGAACGTCAGCGTACATCCCTCTTCCGGTCGGGACGGCACCGCCGAGCCCGACAGCGCCACCGGTGACGAACGAACCTCCGCAAGACGGAACCGGGATCCAGGGAGATCAAGCGACGACCGAGCGCTGGTGGGTCTCGTTCGAAGACCTGAAGCTCGTGAGGCCAATCGCGTACTGCGAACGCGATCTGCCGCTAGGATTCCAGATCGGAGGTCTCTTCATCGTCGACGGTGCCGCTTTCGTGACGGAGGACAAACGTGCACCGCGCATGATCAAGAACGACGAGGCGCCGCCGCAGTCGTCCCTCGACCCGGAGCCTCCCGACCCGGCACCCGACGGCGTTGATTGGCCGGCGACGACGTTGACCGCACAGTACCCGAGTTACCCGACGATAGTGCCCAAGGGCAACATCGGCCAACCGGTCCAGCAGTTCCCGAACCCATCCCGCACAGGACCTCCATGAACACTAGAAACAGAACGCCGCAGGGACCAAGGACGCAACCGATGCAGCCCATCTACCTGGACGAGAGAGGCACACCCAGGTTCAAGGACAACGCGATCGTACGGAGGCTGCTCGACGAGAAGGTCATCAGCCTCAACGACATCGCCATGTGGCTCGACGATGTGCCCGTCGAGGACGCCGAGCAGTTCTGGCAACTCCTCGGCTACAGCATCTCGGGGTACGGCGACCTCTCGTTCGTGAGGCCCGAGACCATCGCGAAGGCCGACGCGAAGGCCGACACGCTGCTCGAAGAAGCAAAGCGCGACCGGATAGACGTCGAGATCGCACGCACCGAGTTCAAGGTGACGAACGAATGAGCAGCGAGCGCATCTGCCCGGAGTGTCGCGTCGGCGCGCACGACCACTGCGCGTGTGAATGCGACGTCTGCGCGCACCGGTACGATCACATCTTGCTCGCCAAGCTCACCGAGGTCGAGGAGACACTGAAACGCATCGTGGGAGCCCCGTGGAACACGGATTGGCCACGCACTCTCGCGGAGGAGGTTCTCGCCAAAATAGGAAAGGTACCGCCACACGCTGGACAGGATATACCGCTCGTCCTTCGCGCCGAACGCGCTGAGGCCCGGCTCGTGAAGGCGACGGCGGCGCTGAAGGAGATGCGCACGACGTACAAAGAGAACCGGCACGCGCGAGAGTGGGCACGCTTCCTCGAGACGGCCCTCGAGTGCTGCGGGCTCTGCGGGCAAGAGATCGACCCGCGCTTCCGCCACGAGTGTCCGGCTCACTACGTAGACCTCTCCTCTGGGGTGACTTACGGCGGGAAGGCGAAATGAGATTCCCTCCCGGTGCCGCCGACTGGATCGCCTCGACGATGGGCTACGGCGTCGATCTCTCGCTCGTGCAGGCGAGGATGGTGGCCGACATCGTGCGCTTGGTGCGAGCGAAGGAGATCGCTAAGGCCTACGTCGTCGTCTCCAAACCGAGGAAGAAGATCCGAACATGAGGCGGTGGGTCATCGAGTTCAGGTCCGGCTCGTTCTTCCAGGACATCGAGGCCGACTATGGCGGGCGCGTGCAGAGCGCGCAGCGTTTCGACAACAAGGATGAGGCTGAAGCTTTCATGAACGCTAATCAGTGGATCTATTTCAACGGCGGCATGGCTGTGGAGCAAGAATTCCCCGGCGACGATTTGCCGCTCGCGTGGTCGTCGTGCGGTTGCTGTCCGCGGGATGCGCGGCGCACATGAGGCGCTTCACGATTGAAGGGACGAAATGCGAGCACTGCGGGACGATGTTGCACATGGGCGAAGAGGTGATGCCCCCGGTCCCCATCGAGGTCTCGTTCGGCACGGAGATGGATGCCGCGCGATTCCCGACCGACTACATGGACTCTCCCAACGCGGAGGTCCACACGCTCGACAGGTGCCGTTGGCAACAAGCGCTCAACAAGGTGCATGCCTTGGAAAAACTCGTCATCGAGATCGCGCACCACTTCGACCCGATGTTCGGGTGCATCGACCTTCACCGGCTCGACGATCACGAGTGGATGATCAGGGCCGGAAAAGTCATCGGCGAGGACGCGATCTTCCCCTGGAGAAAAGCCGACAAGGAAGCGATAGAAAAGAGGAACCGGAAATGAAGAACACGAAGAGCACGAAAAAGACGATGACCACCGACCAGCTTGCCGAGTTAGAGGCCGTCGAGAACGCCTTGGGCGATTACCGTGATGACGTGGCGACCCAGAAGGCAAACGTCCGCGAAGCCGAGGCGGACACCCGCGAGGCCCAGGCGAACCTCAAGAAGGAGAAGAACCACCTCGCGAAGGCCGAGAAGGATGTGGCCGCCACGAAGAAGAGCCTCGCCAAGCTGAAGGCGAAGTACAAGGGCTGGGCGAGGCCCAAGGCTGACGCGTTCGCGCCGCCTGCCGGTACCGGTGATGGCTCGTTCGATCAGGTGGCTGATGGATTATCTGGGGGAATACCGTGAGAATCGTCCACGACGTCGACGGTCCGATGCAGGTCCTCGCGTTCATCAACCCGCTCTCGGACAAGGATCGACGACCCACGTCTGCGCGCATCGAGCTGACCGCCTGTTCGGACCCGAACTACAACGCTTTCGGCGCACCAGACGAAGCGATACACATCGAGGGAGACGCCGCTGCGATCATCAGGATGCTCGATCGGTGGAAAATGCTCATCGAGGCGAACGCCGAGGCACTCATCAAGGAGGGCCAGCTCGAACCGGGATGGCGCGACTTCGAGGCGCACTGGAGCAAGCTCAAGAAAGTGAAAACGGAATGAAGGACAAGGAAGCGAACTGGTTCCCGAACTGGGCGGCGAACGTCGGCTGCGGCTTTGTGCTGCTGGCGATCGCCGCTGGCATCTCCATCTCGATCATCCATTCGTGCGCGCAATGACGTTGCCCACGCTGCCCACACTGCCCGAGATGGAGCGCGCCCTAGAGCTGGCGCGCGTGGTCGTCGAAGAACGCGACATGCTCCGCCGCGAGATCAACGCCATCGAGGACGCTTTCTGGCCCGAGGACAATTCTTGCCCGCTGGAGCACGCGGGCGACGTCGAGCACTACATCAACTGCCACGCGGACACGCTCCCCCAGGTGACGAGGGTCCTGGCTAAGACGCTCCTCAAGATCCGGGACGCCGGGAGAGAGCGCCACGACAAAGAGGATCCGGGATGACCGAGGCTGCGGCGAAGCTCGTGGGCGACGACGGGTGCGGCCTCGAGACGCTCCTCACGTACGTGTCCAAGGAGCGAAGAGGTGATCTCTTCCGGTACGTGGACGAGGTGATCGAGCACGATGACTACGAGTTCGATTACCAGTTTCTGGGGTTCATCGTGGACTACATCAACTACGCCGCGATCTTGAAGCGGAAAGTGGACGTCCACGAGATGCGGGCGCCATGGGACAAGGACCCTGTGCCCCCGATCACGGTCTACGACGTCGGGTGCTCGAACGCGCTCCAGCACCTCGTCTTCGATCCCCGTATCCACTACGTGGGCATCGACATGATCGGCGAGCCCGAGCCGCAGTTTTTCCGGGACAACTGCCGCTTCGTGCAGGGCCGCTTCTCGGACGTCGCCGCGGGCCTCAAGATCGACCCACGGAACTCCGTCGGCATCGCGAACATGTCGCTGCTCTACTTCGTGAGCGACGATGACGCCATCGGCCTCTTCGATCGCACCTTCCGCCAGAAGTTCGTCCTGTAGGGAGAAAGAAGGAATCATGGGTCGCAAAAATGGAACGTCGGCGCGCGTGCGGACGCTCATCGAAGGAGGCTCAACGTCGCTCACGGAGCTTGTCGACAAGCTGGGCAAAGGCGAGCGCACGCGGATCAACTCGGCCATCCAGAACTTGACCAATCAAGGCAAGATCGCGCGCACCGGCCGCGGTACGTTCAAGGCCACGGACAAGCTCGCCGCGTCTGTGATTCGCGCAGAAGCGAAAATGAGGAGAAGCGACAAGAGGTCTCGTGCCGTGACGCGCGACGCGCGCGACGCTGTGCCGGACGACGGCAGCACTGAGCAAGTAATCCGCGCACTTGAACGTCACATTGGACGGCTGAACACGAAGCTTGCGATTTACGAGGAAGCGCTTCAGTTGCTCCGCTCCGAGGTAGAGACGCAATGAGTTGTGATTGGGACGTCTACTGCCTAGACTGCAAGAAGGAGCACGGGTTCTACGACGCGAACCATCAGGACAAGCTCATGCGAGAGCTTGCGAGACTCGGCCCGCACATCAAGAAGATCTGCGAGCTGATGCCGGCCTTGGTCGCGCTCGGGGACCCGCCGCACAACCTTTACTGCAATCCGCAGATCGTACTCGACGACGGAAGCCGCTTCCGGCTTACTTTCGGCTGGTGGGCCCTTCATGGCGATCATAGGCTCGTCGCGCGCGACGAGTACGGGCGCTGCGATGACGAGTGCGGGGAGCACTTCAGTTGCGATTCTTGCGGAAGCTCGAAGTGCTGCCGACGCGCGAAGGGACATGACGGCGATCACAAAGACAAGAGGGACGAGGACGAGAAGAAGTGATGGTCCTCGCCGGTAACCCCAAGTACTTCAAGCTGCGCCCGGAAGAAAAAGCCCGGCAAGAGGCGGTGCGTAAGGCTCTCAAGCCGGGCCTCGTCGTCGAGTACATTTTGAACGACTACCACGAGGACGACTCGACGCCGGCCGGGTTCCACTCGGTCGGCAACAGGCTCGAGCTTGTGCGCGTCGTGGAGCGCAAACCCATCGTCGACCCGAAGACGCGCGAGACGGTAAGCGAGTACGACGTCTGGCTCGTCAAGAGCCGCTGGGGCGAGCACACGAAGGACGAGATCTATTTGGCGCACATGACGAAGATCGCTGAGGGATGAAGGGATGACGGCGGAAGATCTGGCGCGAGCAGCGCTCCAAGGTTTCTTCGATGACCCGAACGGATTCGGCGACATGCAGGGAAGTCCGCAGCGGCGAAAGGCTATCAGGGAAGTCGAGCGCCTACTCGCCAAGACGCAGCCACCAGTGGAGGTGTCGCTGACCGCCCTCGGACCTAAGCCCGAAGAGGACGCTGGGATCCACGTCGAAGAGACGGGAAAATGAAACCCAAGCGCGGCAAGGCGTGGTGCTGTGGCCGATGCAATTTGCCCTACCTGCACAAGGACGCCGCCGAGATGTGCTGCATCTGCATCGAATGCGGCGAGCCGACCCCGTACACGGGACAGCACAAGATCTGCGAGCGCTGCGGCCTCACGAAGACCGTCGAGTCGAACCTGCGACACCAGAAAGACCTCGAGAAGACGCTCGCGGAGCAGATGGGACGGCTCGCGCGGTTGACGCGAAAAGCGTGAGCCCGTGGTAGATCTCGGGCAATGGCGAATGTGCGCACAGTGGCGTCTCTCACGATCGTCTTCTTGTCCCTCACGGCGGCGTGCCGCGCGTGTCATGGTCACGAGCCGCCCGCGGAGGTCGAGGCGAGCGACGCCGGCGACGGCGGCACGGGGACGACGCTCGAGATCGAGAACAGGACTGACGCCAGTGTGCAGGTCTTCGTAGCCTTCGGCTCGCGCTCGATCGTCACCTCTTTGGCACCGGACTGGGAGTTCTGCTTGGGTGATGCAGCGTCTGCGTGCAGCTTCTCTCTTGCGGAAGACGTGACTCGGGTCCTACCGCTCGCCGGGATGTACTTCAACGCCACAATCTCGTTCGGCGCCCCCGTCGTGTGCGGCACGACAAAGGCCGAGTTCGATCTGAATTCCGCGACTTGGTACGACACGATGGACTTGAGCCTCGTCGACGGCTTCAACGCGGCGCTCGGTACCGAGGTGCGTGAGCCTAATGACGCAGGACTCGTCACGCTCGGACCCGTGCTCCATGAGCGCGGCAACGAGCGCGCGCTCGGCGTCTACCCGCTCGCGTGCGACATCTGCATCGCGAGACAGATGCCACCGTGCGGCTACAAGCGCGGCCCGAGCCCCGAGTGCAAGACGGGCAAGCAGGATAACCCCGACGTCGCCTGCCAGTACCAGGGCACCGCGATGCACGGCGCGGACACGGCCGTGAAGCTCGTCTACCTCGGGATGCCCGGCCGAGAGGTGTTGCATCTCGGCGCGGCCGGGAGGGAGGAAGTCCCGTGATGGAAAGGATCGAGTCATGAGTGATGAAGATGACGCAGTCGAAATGATCTTCGCGGAGACGCCGGCAACGTACGCCGCCATTCGCCAGTCGTGGCTCAAACACGGCGGATCTCCCAAGCACCTCGAGTGGCACATCGAGGCGCGGTTTCTCCGGGCAGGTGCTCGCGGATCCCGCGAACGAGACTTCGAAGAATTCACCGGCGTCGGCCGCACACTCGACGAGGCCGTCGAGGCGCTCATCAGCGCTTACCAAAAGGGGTGAGCGTTCATGAAGATCCGCGTGAAGATGCGCGCGATGCCGGGCGACGTGTCCAAGTCGGCGAAGATTGCGATGCTCGAACGACGCGATCCGCGGTCGTGCTCGAAGACTTTCCGCGACACGGTCCGTTCGCGCGAGCGCGCCGCGTTCCGCGAGCAGAGCAAATGCGAGGTCACCAGGCACCTCGAAGATGTGACCGAAGAGGTGATGGAACCGTGGACGCCTCCAGCATTCGATCGACCCGATAAGGGTGGAGACGAGGGCGACGAGGTCGACCTCACGGCGTTCCGGTGGGATCCGGATGGATCGTGATAGGCTCGAGCTATGAGATCGAACGCGAAGCGGCTCGACGAACTCATGGAGGAGCTGGACGAGATCAAGACGCTCTCCTCGCACTTGGAGGACTTCGTGTTCTTGGAGGAGGCGGCGACCAAGCTCGTAACGGAAATCCGCAAGCTCTCCCAGAAGTACCCCAGAGACCAAAACCTGGAAGAAGCAGCTCGCGAGACCGCTCGTGGTTTCGAACAATTCCACCACGGCGTCATCGACGTGCTGTCGCGAGCGCTCGAGGCATTTGACGAGGCCGAAGAAACTCGGCAGGACGAGGCCGAGGAACTCAAGGGCTGATCGCAGAGACGCGGCCGGCGCGTGTTTCATGTACCACGAGGGGGGGGAAGTCCTACCTTGTCCTCGAAAGCGTCAACGGAATCTCTCCGTGCACCATGCGCGCTGGCCGCAGAGCGAATGTACCGCGCGTCGAAACGGCCGGCGCGTGTTTCATGCGCGAGAATACCTCACGACGTGCTGAGGTATCCGCGTTCGGTGAGGTATTGACTAAAGTAGGATAGTATCCTACATTGTAGTCATGAGTGAATACGGCAGGTTATGGCAACAGGCATCAGACATCCGGGACGAGCTGAAGAAGCTCATCTCGCACGCGACGACAAACACGCTCGCGGACGCGAAGCGCACGTGTGCGGACTCCATCATCACAGCGCGCGATGCCGGGGACCACTGGCGAGCGAACCGCATCTCGGATCTCCTCGAAACGTGGGCCGATCTCGAGCGCAGGATGGCTCGCTGCGACGACTAAATTGACTTTGTCTAGATTTTAGCTAACCTAACACTGTCCTAAATAAGGAGGTGTTTACATGACTGATAAGCTCGAATCCCTGAAGAAAGAGATCCTCGCCGCTGGCGGCATGACGTCGAACTGCAACATGATCGGGCTCTACACCGCATGCGGGTTCGCGCGGCTCGGCAAACATGTCCCCGGTACCGTCAGTCAGAGGCTCCGTGCCGCGGGCATCGGGCACATCCCCACCACGTTGCCACAGAAACATACCCAGATCCGCGCTTACCTCATCGCGAGTCCGATTGGACAGCTCATCGAGTCCGTCCTCACACCGGACATCGAGAAAGACGAAGAGCTGCTCTCGCTCGTGGCCGGAGCGGCGAAGAAGATCGCGCAGATCAAGGAGATCCTCAGCGCGTGATCGCGTAAGAGGAAACCGTGGTCGGTTGGTCAAGAAGGAGCCGGGAGTCTGACGAGCGACGGGCCCGGTGGTGGGCGTCGCTCACGAACGAGGAACGCGAGATGGCGACGTTCCTCTCCGAGGTGAACGAGCCGCGCGATGCATTCCTGCTCTTCAAGGTCTTCGTGATCATGTGGTTCGTGATCGCACTCGTTGCGCTCTTCAAATGATTCGGATTGTAGCCGTTAGCGACACTCACGGGTACCACCGCGACATCGAGATCCCTGATGGCGACGTGCTCATTCATGCCGGCGACATCACGATGGACGGCGAGGTCGACGTCATCCTCGACTTCGTGCGGTGGCTCGTGGAGCTTCCCCACCAGCACAAAATCGTCGTGCCGGGCAACCACGACCGGTGCCTCGACATCTCCCAGCCGAAGTACGACGGAGCCGCGCCGCGCATGTTCGAGCTGAGCGAGAGAGCGAGCGTGCATTATCTCGTCGACGCATCGCGCACGCTCGAGGTCAGGGGCGAGAAGATCAAGGTGTACGGCGCGCCGTGGGTCCCAAACCTCCGCGGTTGGGCGTTCTGGGATCGGAACTATGACAAGTTCGAGTACGCCCCGCGCGACATCGACCTCCTCGTCACGCACGCCCCGCCGTTCGGCATCCGCGATGGCCACGCCGAGGCGGGCAAGGACTGGCACATCGGCTCGCGCCACATCGCGCGCTACTTGAACCGTTGCCCGATGCTCAAGACGCACATCTTCGGTCACGTTCATGGGGGCTACGGGATGGAGCAGAAGGGTGAGATCCTCTTCGCGAACGCGTGCACGTGCGATCGTCACTACGATCCTGTGAACCCAGCGCTCGTCATCGACATCTGATCAGCGCGGCCTAGGTCGCCGCCTCGGAGATGAGCCGCATGATGTACAGAGCCTCGGCCAGCTCGACGGGATGGATTTTGGAGAACGAGATCGCCTCCGCGTTACGCGCGTTACGACCCGCTTCGTACCCTTCCGCGATCTCTTTGACGAACGACAGCGTGACGGATGTGACGTCGTACATCGCACCCCTTATCGCGTATTGCGCGAAACCGTCGCAGCGGACGAGCCTGCGGGACATTCCCGAATATGGGTGCACCTTGCATCCCGCATGCTCTCTCAGGATCCGGCCTATGACTGTGTGCTGGACGGGCGACGTGGGCTTGGCCGTGAACTCGAGAATCTTGTCCAGCGTCGCGGGTGACGTGGAAGGCAAGTCTAGCGGGACCCGACCGAGCTGGATGACCGGTTGGATGATGCGGTAATCGCCGAGGATCTGTCCCCAGCGCCTGCGCACGTCTTCTGGAAGCTCGGCGAAGTGCGGCACGCGGATCATTTCGCCGTCGTTGATCCGCAAGGACGCGTCGTGGATGTCCGAGAACGTGCCGTCATGGGCCACGCGGAAAGTGACGAGCTGGCCGCCGCGCTCGACCGCCCAGATCATGCCATGCGCCTGGTGCATGCCGAGCGGGTGCTTGACCCATCCAGCGACGAAGTGCCCGAACGGGATGGGCCTCGCCGCGCGCATCGCGTCCTCGAGCGCCATGCCACGGCGGCGCGCGAGCGTCTCGACCTCGCTCTTGAGCTGCTTCCACTCCTCGCGCGCGAGGCGCCGCTCCTCTGGGTCGTCGCCAAGGGCTGCGCGCGGCAACGTCGCGAGCCGCTTGCCGTCGTGAACGAGGACGGGCGCGAGCGTCGTGTCGAATCCCACGTTCAGCGTGCGCGTACCGAATTGGAGCGTCGTTGTCCCGTCGACCTTGAAAGTCGCGGATGGGACGGCGATCTCAACTAGCTCGGACTCAGACTTGCCGGCGGCGAGGGCCGCTCGCCGAAACGCGCGCTCCGCGTCGTTGATGGCCGACTCCGAACCACGCGCCTTGGCCTCCTCGAGCGCGATGACGAGACCCATGACCCCGGCTCCCACTCCCCTCGACGCGAGCGCCCCGAGCACGCGGTAGATGCACGGGTGCCTGAGCGCCGTGAGGCGCCGGATCACATCGTCGTCGCCGAAATGCGCGACCGCGAGGTGCCGCCACTCAGTGCCCCATTGGTCCCGACTGGACGCGCTCGCGCAGAGATCCCAGGCCATCTCGGCGAGGCTATGCGGTTCGCACGCCTCTTTGACGTCGGCAAGACCCGCGTACGGCGCATTTAAGGGGCTGAGCATGAGCATGTCGCAGATCAGCTCGATGACCTCGTCGCCCAGTGGGCGACCGTCGCGAAGGAGCGGTCGATGCGCGACGTCGGATCTCTCGGACGGCCATTTCGTAAGCGGCCAAACGCGACGGTACGATTCGCGCGCCAGAAACTCGGCAACGCGCTTGTGGTTGCCGGAAAGCTCCAGGATGAGGTCCGAGTGCCCGCCGTCCGCGAGCTTGTGGAGCATCCCCTCCGCACATGCCCGCTTGATCGGATCGTGCGCGTTGCCGAGCAGCCCCACGATCGCGGCGCGCGGGTATTTGGCCGACCATGCCGGCCAATCGCCGGTCTCCCTCTCGAGGTGTTTCTTCGCGAGCGAGTACGCGAAACGCGGATCGTCGATCGAGAGCACCAGCTCACTCGGAAAGTGGTAATACCTGTCGGCATACGCGCCGTGCGCCAGCTCGCTCGGGGGATGGCGATACCTACGATCGTGGTACACGCCAGCCAAAGCCTTCTCGCCGAAGCGCGCGAGCATGATCATGGCGCTCTCCGGGGCAAAGACCTGGCCGTCGCGGAACGGCTGGAGCAAGCTCTCGAGCGGAAAAGCCTTCTTGCCGTCATGAAAGAGCCGTATGGGGTCTCCTCTCATCGACGCGAGGGCTGCCTCGGCTTCTTTGATCGTCATCTCGGGCAACGAATGACGCTCTTCTCGAAGCCACTCTTCTGCTGTTTCCTCGCACTCCTTCGTGAGCTGGACGCGTACAGGGTAGGCTGAGATGGCTTTGGACAGCCGCGCGGGAAGCGGCGGCGGGGGACGCTCCCAGGGCGCTTGGCGCAAGATTTCTGGGACGGCCGGATCATCGAGACCGACCAGCTCGCCCGGCGCCAGAGCATCGAGCCCACACAGCTCCACGTACTTCGCCTTCGCAAGCGCCGCGTTGCGGGAGATCCCGCGGCCGGCGTCGCGCAGCGCCACGGCCGCCAGATCGCGGTGCAGCCTGAAGTAATCGCCGATGACGTAGCGCGTCTTCTGGTTCGAAATGCGGGCCGCGAGGTAGCGCGCGACCTCCTCGCACCGGAACACGCTCATCGCGGTCGCGTGCGGTTCGCAGAGCTGGTTCTTGGCCGTCTTCGCAAGCTCGAACAAGACGGGCAGGGCTTCCTCGCCGATGCTCGCCACGATCTCGGCGTAGTTGATCAGGTTTTCTCCGTCGGTGCCGTGCTGCGACCAGTTGTACCGCGACAAGATCGCGCGGATCGTCCGCGCGTCGCGGGCGAGCGCGAGGTGCATGTTGGAGAACGGCGGCGCGCTCTCGACGACGTCCCGTAAGACGGCGTCGCGCCACGGCTCATGCTCCAAGAAGGCGACGGCGAGCTGTTCGCGCAGAACCCGATTCCCCAGGGCCCAGACTGCTTCGACGGCTCCCCGACACTCGTCCCGGATTCGCGCGTCCTGCTGCACGAGGATACGACGCATGAGCGCGCCGCATTCGTCCTCGCGCCTCCCGATCCCCCGGAGGCTCGGTCCGACCTTCTGCGCCCACCCCGCGACGGCCGAGGGGAACGCGAGCGTCATGACGATAGGCACGGGCCCATACAGCGACGCGAGGTAGGTCGATGCATGCTCCGGCGACCCGATCGTGAGCAAGAGATCGAGTTCGAGGTAATTTATCTTCTGCGGCACGCCGCCCGACGCGCAGAAGCGCTCTAGCGCCGCGAAGATTTCTGGATTGCTGTCCTCGATTGACACGCGCCGCGCGAGATCTTTGTAGGCTTGGCGAACCTGGTTCTGGAGCGTCGCCCATTCCGTGTACTTGAAGTAGTCCATGCGCTCCAAGAGCACGGCGTCCTCGGCCACCCGCGGGAGGATGAGCTTGCGAGCCGCGTCGTGCCAATGGATGATCGTCATTCGAATTCTCAAGATACAGGATAAGTAGCCGAATGATTGCCGTCAAATCGCCGTACCGTCGGCGCTCGGCCTCTGGAATTCGGCCATTCTTGCCCGCCGCGCGAACCTGCGGTCTACTCGTGGGAACGCGGAGCACCTCCTCATGCAATCGGCCTTGACCAGGAACAGAGACGACGAATTCATGCAGCTCGCGGCCGGCGTCCCGATGCCCTCGCTCGTGAAGCCCGTGCTCCTTGCGACCGCGCTCGGCGGGGTCCTCGGACACTTTTTCGCCAAGAAGCCCCTCAAGTGGGCGCTCATCAGCGGCGCGGCCACGGGCGTGCTCGGCACCGTTGCCGAGGCGAGCTTCGCCGGCGGCATGGCGATGTGCATGCAAACCGTGAAGGAGATAGTGGAGGAGGATCAGGCGGGAGGACGTGCCACGACGCGCATCCCGCACGTCAGGATGCCGGGCGGCGGCGAGACGACCGCCACGGTCGTGTGGCCAATGGGCGTCCCAGCACCGCCTCCCGGATACTTCGACCAGCCGCACATGGCTCCGCCACACGCCGCCGGGTGGTGGTAATCCATGGGCGCATGGGGCTACGGGCCGTTCGACAACGACGACGCAGGCGACTTCTACACCAAAGGCGACCCGTTGCCGACGCGCGGCGCGCTCGAGAAAGCTCTCCGCTCCGTGCAGACGCCGCGCGGCCGGCACTATCACGCGGACGAGGCTCGAGCCGCCGCAAACCTCGTCGCCGTCGCGCGCTCGAGTGACGCCAAGCTCAAGAACTTGGCCGTGACGGCACTCGAGCAGATCAAGGATGACAAGTCCTGGGTCGAGAACTGGGAGAAGCCGGATCTCATGAGGGAAGAGCTTGCCCTCGAGATCGAGAGCCTCGAACGCAAACTCCCCGCCTCGGAACGCTTGGAGAGGAAGGCTAAGATCGAGGCAACCGAAGAAGAGTCCTGGAAGAAAAAAGTCGAGGGCCTCAGGGGATCCAAAGAAGCGGGTCCGTTCGTTCAGGCGACGCGCTTCGCGAAGAAATACAAGACGCCGCTCCTCGTCGGCGGCGGCCTTGTTGCCCTCTATTGGTTTTTCAGGAAACCGAAAGTAGCGGCACCGCCCGCGCACTTCGCCGGCTACCCAGCCTCCACACCGTACCCCTACTCGGGGCATCCGGCCATCGGTTGGTGGTGACCCATGGAGACGATTGAATTCGAGTACGAGAACGAGGACGGCGACACCGAGGTGGTCGAGCTGCCCGCCTACTACGAAGTGTGCCCGCGTTGCGAAGGCAAGGGAAAGCACGTCAATCCGAGCATCGACGAGCACGGCATCACCGAAGAGGAGTGGGAGCATGACTGGGATGAAGAAAGCCGGGAGGCGTACCTGAGCGGCAGGTACGACGTCACGTGTCACGAGTGCGGCGGCAAGCGCGTCGTGAAGGTGGTCGACGAGGACTGGATCAAGAGGAGCGGCTCGGCCGAGCAGAAGCGTTGGCTCAAGGCGTACTTCAGAATGCAGCGCGCGTTGGCTGAGGACGAACAGATCTCCCGCATGGAGAGGATGAGGGGCGCGTAATCCGTGATGGCCGAGGAATCCAGAAAGGGAACGCGTACCTACCAGTTCGGTGATGTCAAGGCGACCGCGACTTACCAGACCGGGCTCGGGTGGCGCTACACCGTGGACCTCAGTGTGCCGGGCAAGACGTGGAAGTACTGGGACGTGAAGGTCTACACGGAAGTCCCCGACGAGCACCTCGAAGCCGTGGAGCACGCGACGGGTTACACGATCGACGATCTAGAAGAAGGGCGCGAACCCGGCACGCACGAGCACGGACCCTTGCGCGCGCCGGAAGCGAAACGCAAGTCGTGGCTCGCGAGCCTGAAGAAGGCGCGCTCGCAGATGACGCAGCCCAAAGCACCGCGGTTTCCCTTCAAGGACACCCGCTGCAAGCCGTCCTCACGTCACGTGCCCAAGGAGATCGCCGCGGGGATCGCGTCCACCGACGGCAAGGGAAACTGGTCGACCGCGAAGAAGAACGTTCACTTCATCTTGGAGATCCCGCACGGCTTCAACGTCGACGGCAAGAGGTACTACGGCTCGATGAACGCTTACTTCTTGCCGGAGGAGTGGGACACAACGAAGGATGGCCTGATCTACACCGACAGAACGTTCGAGAAGGGCGTCAAGGACGCGCTCCGGAGGGCGGGGTTCAAGCATGCGGGCGACATCATGTACTCCGAGCAGGGCATGCAGGGCGGCGTCGGGTTGAACAGGAGCCAGCGCGGCGGCAACTTCGTCAACTTCGACGTCGGTAGCGACCTCGCGCACGAGCTAGTCGCCAAGGGATACGCCGCCGTCTTGGAGGATTGAACGACATGGCCGAGCACTTCCACGCATCGAACGCACGCATCCCTTTGCCGTTCATCTCGTCCAACCCGAACGAGCTTGGCAAACCCTACCGCGACAAGGCAGGCATCGATCCCGTCACGCGCAAGAAGTCGTGGTTCGAGGGCGTCTTCAACCAAGCATACGATCGCGGCTTCACCCGCTCGACGGCTCTTGAGGCTGCCCAGATCGCGGTGAACCCCCCGAAAGATCTCCGCGCGTACGAGAAAGCGCGCGGCATGCGCATCGCGACCACGCGGAGCAAGGGCTCGACGCCCGACTTCGAGAAAGTCGTCGCCGCGTTCCGCCGCGCGAAGAAGAACCATCCCGAGGAGGCCGAAGAGTACAAGGTGTCTGGCGAAGAGGGCGAACGCCGCGAAGCCGAATCGCGCGAAGCGAACCGCTCGATCAGGGAACGGAACAAGCCTCTGAACAAGCTCGCCGACTTCGTAATGAGGAACAAAGTGGAGATCCTCTTCTTCAGCGGTCTCCTCACGTTCGGTTGGTGGGTGAACAAGGGGGCCGCGACGAGGCCGCATGCCGCTGGGTACTGGGGCGGAAGTCTTCCCATCGGAACCGCTCCCACGCCCGAGACCGATGGATGGGATAGCTGGTCCCCGATTTACGAAGTCACGCACCCTGATCTCTATGTCCGGAACCACCCTTCGCGTTCGCGTTGGTGGTGATCGGCGATGCCCGCACGCCTCCCGTCCTACCTCCCGATCAACGACGCGCGCAGGCGCAAAGTGGAACTCCTTGATTCGCTCTCCGAATTCGATGTCGAGGTGATCGACTTCATTGCTTCAAGGAATGGCCGCGTCTTCGGCGGTGCGGGCGAGAACATCGCTATGGTCAAGACATCACGTGCGACGAGGCGCTCAATCCGCATGAAGGAAGAGGATCGCGATACGATCGTCCTTCCGCGCGCCGCGGAAGTGCGGCGTCTCGAGCGTGCTGGCTGGCTCCGGTCATCGGGGAGCCCCATGGGTCCGGAGTCTGGCTACTATCACCTCACGGAGTCAGCGGAGAAAGTGTGGGGCGCGCTCGGGCGCTCGGTAAGGTAGAATGTGATCATGAAGCTCGTTGGCCCCCTCTTTTCCCGTCCCGTCCCGGCCCAGCAAGGCGGCGCGTCCATGACCGTCGGCACCCGCATCGTCTCGCCGTTCGTGAAACGGAAGAAGAAGCGCGGCTCGCAATCGCTCATTTCCGCAGAGCAGGTCTCCGCGTCCGCCGTGAGCGCGGCCCAGGAATCCCTCGGCACGATCCCGCATGCGAACGCGCCGGCGCCCGAGCCCGTCCCGACCCCGAAGAGCGCGATCTCCGCGCCCAAGGAGAAGGTGACGCTCGAGACCATCATGGCCTCCGCGCTCGGGCCCGAGCGCACGACCACTGTCGGCAAGGTCGTGCGGCGATAGCAAGTCAGAATTCCGAGAATTGCTCGTCGATGACTGACATGCATCCAACGTTGCTCCAGGCCATCGCGTCGAAGACTTCTCCATCCCCGCTCATCCCCGTCCCCAAAAACAGCGCCCAGCGCCAAAAGCTCCTCATCGAGGCGCTCCGCTGGTGTCAAGAGAACGCGCGGTGTATCGAGACCCGCAGGTACGTGAGCCGCGTGCTGCGCGTGTGTGAGAAGCCGTTGCCATAAATTTACGATCGGTGCGAGTTCGGATACATTCGGGTCATGGCTGGATCGAAGAGCGAGGCGGGTGAGACCGGGATCGAGGAGCTTCGTCGTGCGGCAAGGATGTCCGGGTACGGCCGGGAATCGGCGTACGACGGATTCACGGCCGAGGAATGCCTCAACATGATGCGGGCCTGCTGGGACTCGGGTTGGGACATCTTCCCCGATGCGCTCACACCCGAGGAACGTCGCGGAGCCGCGAGGAACGGGAAGCTCTCCGACCGCGTCCTCGGGCGGCTCGAACGCGATCTCGGGTGATATGGGCGCGCTCGGGATCTCCGATGAAGAGTGGGCCGAGATCGCGCAAGGCGAAGCCATGATCGAACGGCAAAAGCCTGACGAAGAGGTGGTCGATTGGTGCCGCGATCCCGCGGCGTCGGGTTGGCGCTCGCGCGCGTTCCTCGACAAGGGAGAGGTGGTCGCGTACGACGATGGCCACTGGTGGGTGTGCCTCTCCGGCCACTCGATTGTGGACGCCTCGGGCGACGAGCCCGACGCGGAAAAGGCTAAGGCCCGCGCGCTCCGCGTCTACGAGGCGCTGACGTCATGATGATGTTGAAGAAGGGTGATCGCGTGCGGATGACGGAGGCTCTGAGGGCGCGGATGCGTGGCAGATGCTTGCCAGGCAAGCACGTCGATCCTAACGGCACCGAGCAACCAGACGACGGGTGCTTGTACTGCTCGACCGACCACATCGAGGAATTTAGCAAGTGCGTCGGCGTCGTGGACGGGCTTGTGGACTACAACAATTGCAAGCCGGACGACCCGGCGTACGACCCGAGCAAACTCGGCCCCGAAGTCGACGTGCGGTGGCAACCGTCGAACCTCCGCTACGGGTACGATCCTGAGGACCTGGAACACGCGGTTGAGGAATCTAGCGCTTTCTTTTGACAGAGCCGCTCGGGTACGAATCCCGCCACCCACAATCGGATGCCCGTCCGCCCTCAATAAATTACGAAGACCGCGCTCCACCGCCGAAGCTAACTCGGCATTCGGGGTCTCATAGGCGATGATGCACTCGAGACGCGCTCTCCCGCGAAGACGACTAAGAGAGGAAGTCCAGCCACCACGATGCTCGCCCAGGCGCGTGCGCGGTTGCACGCTGCACCCTACGTAGACGAGATCGTCGTCGCGGACGAGCACGTACACGTGATAGACGTCTTGCATCCGTTGATGGACAGTAATACAGTATTCACCGATGAGCAAACCACTCGACAAGACGAGGACCTCACGCATGGTTAGCTTCCGCGTCCGGAATAAGGACTTCGAGCGGATCGCCAAACGGGCGTACCGAGAGAAGATCAAGCCGTCGGAATGGCTCCGAAGGATCGTACTTCGGGCGCTTGACAACAGTAATACAGTAGACTAGGTTGCGGCGATGACGATTTCCTGGAGAACGACATGACGGACGCAGCGAAGAAGACAGGGGTGTTCGGGTTCCTCAAGAACATCGTCGCCGAGGAGGTCCCGGACAGGCCCGCCGCGGGGAAGAGGAACACGCCGGTCCCGGCGGCCTCGGCGGCACCGCACGACGAACCGCACAACTTGAGCGCCGATTTCGGATCGCGGGGCGCGACGTACGCGCCGGACGCGGCGTCCCTCGGCAAGCTCGAGGCCAGGCTCCAGATCGGCCGTCTTGCTCGCGCAGCCGGCACCTCACTCGCCGTTCTCACTTCACACGTCGTAGCCGAAATGATAGAGTGAGAGCATGACAACTGTTCGCATCACGAAGAGCCCGTGGCGTGAGCCCGAGCCGCCGCCGTGGGAATACTCCGCCACTGGGTT
>Ga0208043_1000276_pt1 | contig 25032 bp, 26 predicted proteins | sample Sb_taG_12_FD_187710 | JGI IMG/M metagenome (GOLD analysis project Ga0208043, IMG submission 187710) | Peat soil microbial communities from Weissenstadt, Germany - Sb_50d_9_AC metaG (SPAdes) (version 2) | ecosystem: Environmental > Terrestrial > Soil > Wetlands > Peat | place: Germany... | reverse complement strand
AAATGAGTTTTCTGAGGCATCGGGAAATCTATCCATCCGATGGGGGCTCAACCCTTGCAGGCCCAGCCCCCGCTCATCGTTTGGATGAGTTTCCGACTGGCTATTCCTTGGCGGGTTGCTCTCCAGCAGAGCCCACCTCCGCTTCGCCAGCCACCCTCATTCTGTTACGATTACATCCGTTCGTCTACGAGGTATCAGCGAACGGCAATCCGTCCCTGATTTCCGTGTCTCACCCGAGGGGCGCGGCGCACTACACGTCCCCCGTTATGTTATTGATAGCGAGTAGGTTAATCTGTGTGACTTATCGTCCGATTAACACCTTGCAGTTCAGTGACTTATAGATGATCTCACTAACCCACTAATTCCCGAGACATTGACAAAGATCGAAAAACCTCGCTCCGCCAGCGGCGGGAGATGCGCAATGAGCGCAATTCTCGTGGAGTTACCTGAGTGGGAAGAGGTTGCTGCCGAGGCTGTCCCGGCTGAAGCTGTAGCGGTCGCTGCCGAAGTCGCGCCAGAGAAAGTAGCACATGCGGGCACCGCCGACAAAATCACCGACATTACCCAACTGCCGTCAATTTGGCACCTGGAGGCAACGGTCGAATGGCTGATCGAGGACATCCTCCCCCTCGGCAGCGTCAATCTCATCACTTCCGAGAGCGGCACTGGCAAGACGTGGGTGGCTTACGCGATTGCTGGGGCTGTGGCAAGGGGCGAGAGGTTCGCGGGACAGGCAGTGCGACAACGCCCGATACTTTACCTCGACGGTGAAAATCCGCTCTGCATAGCCAAACAGCGACTCTGGGATTTGGGAATCACGGAAACGCCAGATCTTCGCGTTTGGGGTGGATGGGTTGATCCGTCGCCACCCGGCCCGAACAGCGCCTTGCTCCGCCACTACGCCCGTGAGCACCAGCCACTCCTGATCTGGGACTCGCTCGTGCAATTCCACGACGGCGAGGAACAATCTGCCACCGAAACCAGGGCCTTCATGAACCACTTCCGCCAGCTTGCTCACCTCGGAGCAACCATTCTCATCCTGCATCACACCGGAAAAACTAGTACCTCTCAGGAGTACCGAGGCTCAAGTGATATCAAAGCCGCCGTCGATATGGCCTACGTGCTCGAAACCGAATCCACCCTCATGGGAGGAATCCACCGGCTCACGCTGCGAAACTTCAAGGCGCGTTACGCTCCGGGGAAGAACTTCGGGCTGGAGTTTATCCATCGCCGGGGCTTTGTGGCTTGCGAGGTGCCATATCCACCCACGGCCCCCGATCCCATGGAAACCGTCATCAACCTCGTCGCTGAAAATCCCGGCAAGAACCAGGGGGAGATCGTGGCGATGGCAAAGCAGGCCGGAATCAGCAAGCACCGAGTTGAGGCATGTCTGGAGAATAGCCCCTTCAACCGTCGGCCTGGAACCAGCAAGGCCATCCTGTACACGGTGACTCGAACTCCCGAACTCCCAGCCCCTAGGGAACGGGAGTACGGGAGATTACCCGCTCCTGCTGAGGAAGTAGCTTGAGGCTTACTACCTCGTGCAGGATGAGAATGCGGCTGGGGGAGATTGGCGTGCATGTGGCGGCTGAGAATGCGGTCAAGCCGATGGGCTTGGATGGTGTAGGTTATGGTTGCGTTCCTGCCGCTCGTGGTGTAAACTACACGGCCCTGGGGGATGGGACAATGAAACGTTCACTTTTATTGACTACTGGGATGTTAGCGCTGCCAATGCTCACTTGGGGATCGAGCTTTTCGGGCACCCTGATCAAGGGCGACATAAGCAACCCACTCTGTCCTGCAGATCTACCGTTTCAGAGAAGTGGCTCCGGGCCGCTAAGCAGCGGGTTGATTAGTACGGGAGCTTGCAGTTTTTCTGCCGGAGGCTTCACCATCACAGGCTCGGCAGCTGGCTTTGCAGATGCCGACCTATTCGGCAAGGCCTCTTTGATGTCTCTACGAGTGCATTCACGAGCGGCCTCGATGGCCACACACATACTGAGGCGGACTCCTTCGACACTATCACCCTGATTTCCCCCCTGATAAACTTCACGGGGAGCGTAACGGTAATCGCGGGAACCAGCTACGATCTGTTGGTCGGGGGTGTGGGCCCCAACGCACCCGCCAGCGCCACGATCAGTTTCCAAATCGGGAATATCGACGGTAACCCCCTGATGTTTGGGCCTAACGGGCATCACCAGTTGACGAGTGACGGCTCCGTAAAAGGACAAATAAATGATCAATTCACGATCCTGTCATGCCCATGCAGCTTCTCATTCGCAATAACATCAATGTCCGACGCATCGAACGGGTCAGCCGCGAAGGCCGCGGACGATCCATTCTTTGTCCAGTTACCGCCAGGGTGGACTTATACGCTGGCATCACAGCAGGCTGCTGCGATACCGGAGCCGACTTCCCTGGCATTGACACTTATCACGTTGGGCGTTGTCGGTATTGGCGTGATCCGCCACCGGACGAGGGCCCGCTAGCTTTCGACGCACCGGCCTATGCAGCCAATCCGACAGCATACTTGAGCCATTGACAAAGCCCGATCCCAGGCGCAGAATCATTTCGGGAAGTCTGAGGGGGCTTCCAGAGCCGTTAGCCGCCGATGCGGCGGGAGGTGACATATCGAACCAGGCAACGATGAGGGCGGTTGCACCTGATTCCAGAGGGCAAGCACCAAGAAGACCAACGAACGATCAGATTAGGCGTGCGTGGATGAAATAGCCTCCGCGCCAATAGCGCTTCTAAGCGATTGATGATCGGTGACGATGGTTTTCGAGTTCAGATGGAATCGATGGTGCGCCGCCCTTTTCTATTTAATGTCTCCGAGCCGAATTCACTCCACGATATGGGGGTGCGACGACCGCTCGTGCTCATCGAAGAGTTTCCGCCCTTCATCCAGGGCATTCTTGGCCGTGACTGCTAGCATTTCAGCTTCCGGTTTTTCTGGGTCGGTGCTGGCAAGCCGCTGATTGCGTCCGCAGGCGTTCCAGTATTTGACGACGAGATGCTCCAGCGCATCTTCCAGTTCCTTACATCGCTGGCAACCGCGCATACCAGTTGAGTGGAGGTTCAGGATTCTTGCCCCGGCATCCCCCACTCAAGCCGACTTTGCCGCCGCACCTCGTGGAGTCAGAAGCCCTAGGTGTTGGTCATCAAAATTTAGTTCGTGACTGCGTTTCACCGGCCGCGGAGCGTCGGGTGCTAAGCAGCCGGCGAAGATGGATGGACGAAAGACCAGTGTGGGACTCAGCAGGACGATTCTCGCCCTGGCGCTGGGCTCCGAACACCGGCCACAAATAAGGCACGCATTGACCGCATCCGGCGACGAGCTCAGACCACCGCCGGCGTATGTCGACACCCGTCCGTTACGCTGCTGCGGACCAAGTGTACCGGTGGTGCAGCCCGCCTATTCGCGGCAAGGCCCACACCCTGCTCGACGGAGATGGCTGCGACTCGACCAAGCGACCGGCCGGCGTCTCCTTATGGAGTCCGATGTGTGTCCTGTCCTCGTGATAGTAGCGGATGTACTCATGGCCGAGCCGCAGCAAATGTCTTTCGTTTAGCGGGATGATGTGATCCAGCATCTCACGGCGGCAGCTGCCAACCCATCTTTCCGCGACTCCGTTTTGCCAGGGACTTCGAACGCTTGTCCGAACGGCCTTGATCCCGCTCGCCTTCAAGAACTCGCGCACTTCGCCGCCGAACTTGCGGTCGCGGTCGAACAGGATATATCGGTATGGACATGGCAACGGCAGTGCCTCCCGCAACTGCTGTACAATCCAGTCGCTGGTTGGATGTGTCGTCGCATTGAAATGGAGAATCCGGCGCCGATGATGCTTGATGACGAAGAAGCAGTAAAGCACGCGGAAGGTCAATGTCGGAACCGTGAAGAAGTCAAATGCGGCTATCACCTCACGGTGGTTGTTCAAGAAGGCCAGCCAACGCTTCGCCTTCTCGTTGTCGGTGCGTCGCTTCAAACGGTGCAGATAACGCGAGACCGTTGGCTCCGAGATGTGGAAGCCGAGTTGGAGCAGTTCACCGTGGATACGTGGCGCGCCCCAGCCCGGATTGTCCGTCTTCATGCGACGGATCAACTGACGGATTTCCTCACTGATCCTAGGACGGCCGAGCCGCCGGGAACGCAGTCGCCAAAACAACCTGAACCCGGCGCGGTGCCAGGAGACAACGGTATCCGCCTTCACGATGAACAGGGCACTGGGCCAGCCTGTCCACAAGCGGCGGAGTGCCACCCAGAAGAAACGGTCCAAGCTGCCAAGCCGCGGCCGGGATTGCTTTCGTTTGAAGACCGTGAGTTGCTGGCGAAGAGCGGCGGCCTCCAGTCCGAGGCGATGTCGAGAGATAAAGAATGCCCGAAGGTAAGTGATTGTCATGAGAACGAGGGCGATCATCATTCTGATGGTACGCAATACGCAATACCGCATGTTACTCGGCGTTGGAAACTTGTTCATTCCATTCGCAGCAGAGTTTTGATGACCCACAGGCCTAGAGCGGAGTGAAAAGTATAAGGGTCATGCATTATGGCTCGATGTCCAACCACTTATCTAATGTTTCCGGGTCCCAAGCCAACCATTGCGTGGACCTGCCGTTCATCAACGCACCAGGAATTGCCGCTTGGTCAGATCCCTTAAGGGTCATCCCGCGAATACGCTTCCAGGTGTTCTCGCCTGAAATGTCCTCCTTCATTCCATAGAAGGTGTTAATCTCCCAGTCTACCCATTCGCTGGAATGTGTATTGTCACCAATGAGCACCACGAGCTTCGATGAGCGGTCCAACTTCCTAACGATCTCATCTCGCACTGGTTTTGAACGCGGGTCGCGGGGCGGATACTTAATTGGTTTTCCGCTTCTGTCGCGCACAGCGTCCTTGAGAGAATGGTCATGGAAGTCAAGCGGGTGGTTCGGATTGTTCTTCAAGAGCTTGAACCCACCAACTTGCTGCTGATCATCGTGATCGTAACTGACGAATACATTTGCAGCCATGTTGAAATGTTCCTTTCAAAACTTAGCCGCGCAGGGCAAAACGCGGCCCGAGACGTGACAACCCGATGAGGACAAGCTCAATCACGCGGTCGATAACCGGCGTGCGCAGCAATTCGTCGTTTTCCTCGACGGTAAGGCCGTTTGTCGCGGCAATCCTCTGCCTCCCCGCGTCCGTGAACTCACGCCACACCGCGATCCGGTCGATAGTTCGGTCGGCGCGCGTGGCGACATCTGTTTCATTGACCGGCGGCTGCTGGTACAAGCGTTCGATTGGAGTTGGCTCACAGAAATCGCCGGGCATGTTCTTCCCTTCGACAGCTTCCACGATCTGCTCGCTTGCTCCTCCCAGGACGCTGGCAAGATAGAGCGGCTTGTTCTGTTGAACTGCCAGGAGAGCCTCCTCGATGACGCCCGGATAGCGCCCTTGGGAGCCAGAGCGTCGGCCCCCGACGCAAAGTCTCACGTGGCACACGTCATTGAGTCTGTGACGAAGGAAAGTGAGACCACGGGCGCGAAGATATCCGTATAACGGAGAGTTCGGTCCCGCCGCGCGGGCGTCGGTATCAAATTGCCGCAGCTCCTCAGGCAGACCCGCGGATTCCACTTTAAGTGTTGAACGCAGTTGTTCCTGTTCCAATTCCGAAAGATGCGGAACATCGGGCCAGGGCAGTATGTTCCTCAGGAGCGGCTCGGCCTCGGCTTCCGCGTTATCGGGCGACAATGGAACGGGCGGCTGCGCTTGCAGCGCAAAACCGTGCACCGATTCCATTACTCCGTCCTCTCGCCAATCATGGCCGAAGGCCACGCTGGCTCCCTGGCCAACCAATGCTGCAACAAACTGCAATGTGACCCTATTCACCTGCCAGGAGGGAAAGCCGCGCGCAGCGCTATCGCCGCTTTCCGAAACTGAGAGGTTGACGACGAGGCCAGCAAGAGGGCGAGTCAGCGCAGTCATGGTCTGGCTCCTGAGGTTGCCGCAAGCGTGTTTGGCGTAACTAGACGCGCGCCAGCAGGCCCATAGGTGGAGACAAGGGCCTGAGCCGCCCCGTAAAGTCCCGCGCGCAACGGTGGATCGGGATAAAGAATCAATCGCGGCGTGGTGGCGGGTTCCGAGGAATCGGTCAACGAGCGGCAGGCCCGCAACAGCGCCGACATGCTCGGTGGAAAGGAAAATACTCGCAGTTCGAGCGGCGTGGGCAAGGTTCCGTTTTTCTTCATCTCCTCAACCCGACGGGAAAACAGCAAAAACCGCAGTCCCTCTCGAAGCGCCAGGAATAGAATCCGTAAGAGGTTTCCGTCCGGGATACGGACGGTGGGAACACGATCAAACGGCAACACACCAGCCGGGTGATTCAAGCCTGTGCGTGCTTCTACGAGCACCGCGGGCGTCGCGTATTCATCGGCCCAGAGCACCTCCTGCCTGCACCAGTGACGACCGTCATATACCTCAGTCCGGAGCATAATAAGCAGTGACGACCCTACGCCTCGCTCTAATTCGCGCTGCCAGTTGCGGCCAGCCGGCAGGTCGTCCACATCGTAAAAATCTTCCAGCCACCCCAGAACCTCGATCTGGTGTTTCAGGGCGTGGGCCAAGGGAAGCCCGTCAATCTTGGCGTGACTGATAAACAGTCTTAGGTGGCCCGGCTTCTGACCAGCGACGGGGGGCAGCGAGGCAGCCAGGAGTAGTCTGCATTCATGAAGAATGCGTAAGGCGAGCATCGCGGGCCGGATCGCGTGCTCGCCGAGACTAAAGGTTTGCAACAGCTGCAAGCTCCCCAGCTCGGGGCGTTTCTCGGAGAAGGCGCGGCCGATGCGCTCGTCCATCGCGACCGCAAGCATGGCGTGGCGCCCGGCGGAAGCGTCGGTGTGAGTCCAGCATTGGACGAGCCAATCCCAGAAGGAGGTTCCGCTCTTGTCGCACAATACCCGATCGACGAAGACCACAGTCAATGTGTGGCAAAAGGCGTCAAGCATGTCGCCTGCCGTCCGTGGGGGCGCATCCGAGAAGACCTCCGTCTGGATTCCCAGATCCTCGACCGTCGCCAGGTACTCTACGGCGTCTTTTCCGCCCTGCAGCGCGCCAAGCACAGTGTCCTCATAGCGCTTTACATCCAGGTCGTCCGGATGCCGGAATAAGATAATTTGCAATGGCGTGGCTGCGGGCATAGTTTTTGTACACCGCTGGTTTAGTTCGGATTCAACTCCTAAAATAGGCTCTGCGTCCGGGGAACGCAACAGGACAGCTTGGCACCAGCGCCACCCACTTCTTCTTCACAATAGCCTCAACTGTTCCGTTTCAATCGTTAAGTCGTACACGCAACGAACCTGCTGAATAAAGTCGCGTTGACCCCCGTAGCTGGGGTGCCTTACCTGGAGCACAGGACCGATGCCAGCCAGCTTCAACGCTGATTTTGTCGCGTCGTTGCCTATTGCCACCAACCTCCTGGGCCGCAACATAGCAACCAGTTCGGCCAAGACATCCTCACCGACCGCGCGTTCGGATGGCTTATGCGCCCTGTTTGTAAACGGTTTGCCCGGCTCATGAGGATGGAAGGGAAAGACATTCCAGAGAAACACATGGGCAGTCACGCAGGCCAGCATGCTCCAAATGACCGCTGCGGTCCTTTCTGCGACCATCGAACCCGTAGTTGCTCGATCGATCGAGATGTTCCAACGAGTCGCATGGATTGATAAATGAACATCATCAGTAAGCGCGAGACCCGTGCGCCGTCCACCCCGATATCCCAAATCACGCCCTATCCACAGCGCATCGATTTCCACAGTTGCCGCCGCGTTTAGCATGCCCAATAAAGCCCTGGCGCGGCGCTCCGGAGCGTCATCGAGATCATGAACATCGCATCTGTCGGAATAGGGGTTGAAGACGTTTTCGAACTTGAGGTTCTGGATGGTGCTCACAAACTCCTGCGGCTTCATTGCTTGTTTCCTTCCAGTGCTTTGTATTCGATCGTCCTCGCGGCACGGTCACACACGATTGTTCCGCCGAGGTTGGCTTTGACCTGCCTGAACACGTCGTAACCTCGGAGGATCGCGATTTCCCACAGACTCAAGGGACAGAGTTCTACCTCGTATCCGGCTACAAATTGCTTTACCGTCTTCAGAAGGTCAAACGAAACGCTGTTCTGGCCCTCAAAGTAATTCAGCTCCTTGGCGCGGGCGAATATCCAGGCAGTTAATCCCTCCTCAACCACAATGGCGCGGCCTCCGTCTTGCGCTTCAGACCAAGCCGCCAACGGCTTCGGCGCCTTCATTGACCCTTTCACGAACGCTTTGAGTCTCGGACGGGTTTTCTCATGACGTCCCAATAGCGCCCGATGTGGAGCAATAACGGACGCTATTCGAACGCAGTCTTGTGGCCAACGTCGCCGCGTCGGGCGGGACTGTCGAATGACACGCCACAAGTCAGCAACGGGCGTTATGTGGCAAGTTGCGAAAGCCGCCGGCCACGCGTGCTGAAGACGCGCGGTTTGAGGATTCTCCGAGTGGCTGACGATCCGACCTGAGCGGGTGAAAGCGTTACGGGGGCTACGCTACGATGGCAGATGAATGCTCAGGCTCACGCCGCGGTTCGTGCGACGCACCCTGCTCCCGGCAAGCTATCTCGTTTTTCTCGCGAGCATGCTGGTTTCAGGAATGATCTTCTACAAAGACAAGCCGTTCGATGCGAAGGCCGCAATCCTCTCCGACCTACAGTCGCCCGACGAAAACCCGCATGGCTACGGCGTGGCGGCGGTAGGCACGGCGCTCTTCGCTATTCTGCTGGCACCTGCGACGGTTGTGTTTTACCACTGCTTGCGGAAAGAGCATCCTAAGCTCTCGTTAGCGGGTGCCATTGCGTTCGCTGTGGGACTGACCTCGGCGGTCAGCCTCGGTATTCTCGCGCCATTCACCCATGGCTACTCACCCCTGCATGTCCAGTTAGCGTCGGCAGCCTTCATCGGCATCTGCGCTGGGGCTTGGTTCAACCTGCTCGCGGCACGGGCCGCGCCGGCTCTGCTCATTGCTCAGCTCGCAGCCCTTTTGCTCGTGATCTTCCTCTGCTATGGCCCGGTGGATTTCAACAATGACCGGCTACTCACCAGCTTGGCCTTCTGGGAGTGGGCTTTGTGCCTGGATTGCGGTGTGGCTTTGTGGGCGTTGGATCGAGGGTTGAGGGAATGCGGTAGCCAGGGGGATCTCGCTCGTAATTAAATCCCGTAAACGGGGTTCCGATGATTCCGCTCAACGTAGTTGACGAGTTATAAGCCCTTGCTCACTCGCCAACGCCACCGATCCTGTCCGGTTTACGCGGTACCCTCCCATAACTGCACCTGTGCAATCTCGTTTTGAGATCTGTTAACAGCGCGCGAACGGATTACATCGCCAACTTCCTGGCGATATCCATCCATAGTGGATTGCTCCAGTCTGGTCTGGGATCGGCGGCGGCGCGGGCAAAGGTCCAAAGCTGCAGTCGCTCCACATCCACCTCGGCAAGTTCGCCAAGACGCTTGACCATACCTCTGGGGTCCGCGTGAAGGCGGGCTTCGCAGTTATGCAGGTGCTGAACCACGTCATAGGGTCGATCACCGATGAATGGCTTCGGGTCGATCACAAGCCAAGGCTCTCGCTGGGACCGCAAGACATTTCCCGCGTGAAGATCGGTGGCAAGAAGTGTGTCTGCAGGTGCTGGCTTCCCGAGCGCCCGAAAGATTTGCAATCCTTCGTGCACCAAGCCAGCGTCCGGCCAGAACTGCGCTTGGTCGAGCGTTTCCTGGCGCCAGGCGTTTAACAGCTCTGACAAGTGCCTGAAGGCATGCGTGGCATTCAACGAAGTGGATCTTCGCCAAAGGCGATTCAGTAGAGCGGTGATTACCAGATCCTGTTTCTCCTCCGGCTCAGAACGAAGCATGTATCCGGGTAGGCTGCGCTCAAGCAGCATAGCGCCCAGCTCGTCGTCTGCTTCAAGCAGTTGCACAGTAGGGTCGCCGTTCCAGAATCGGAGCCCATGAATTTCGTCTGCACCTTCCATGTGGGGCATTCCTACTTTCAGGACGGTCGGCGTCCCATCTGCGCGAAGAACCGGCGCGACCCAGGAGCAGGTTACGTTCGCGTGATCGAAGGGCGCATCAATGCGCAGCGACCAGCGCCTCGTCAGTTCCTCCAACATGGCAGGTAAGCTGTGGAGCCATTCCTGCCGCTCGGGCAACTTGCGGCAGCTCGCGATGAGTTGTTCGGGAACGATCATTTACTACTCGCGAGACTGACACGGACGGCATAGCTTGGTCAAATTTGCGCCGGGTTTTGAAATTGAGCAACGGCGCCAATCGCGGTCGAATCAGGCGCCACTCGTCCTCTACCCGAATCGTGAATTCGTCGCCAACGGTCAGGGTTGTAGTGGTCCAAATCAAAAACTCGTTGTTTTCCATGCCCCGACGCGATGCATGTCATAATCGGCAAGCGAAAATGGGCGAACCGCGGACGTGGACTCTAGTGCCGTTCAAACACGAGGATCTGCGGGTCACTTCGCCCAGGTATGTGCGTGGTCATGGTCAACGTCTTGAGATCCGAGGAAAGCTGGATCTCCTGGGTGTCGGCGATTTTGCCGTCGCTCCCCTTGTCCGTCAGTTCGAGGGTGTGCTCGTCCAGACGGCGATAGTCTTTGCCATCGAATTTCACGTTTCTCGTGCTTCCTTCGGACGATATGGAAAGACCGTTTCCCTCGTACGGCCGGATCTGCATCACTAAAACGAAGTTCACGTCCACGCTCGTGCTCACCCACGTGCCCGCGAAACCGGATCCCCCTCCCTTTCTCTGAAACACATAGTCCACGGTGGAGGTTGACCCATTGGGTGAGATTGCGTTGAAGTTGTCGGTGAGCGTATTGCCGTCTTTGGAAAGCTTCCAGTTGGCGATGAGGAGCACGCGGCCGTCCTTCTTTTGGACGATCTTCCAGGCGTTGGGGCCCTGGGCGGTGGCGGACACGGTAGACCCATCATCGCGAGGCTGATCGGGCCCATCGACCACGGTCGTCTCAGGGCCCCTGCCGACGTCAACGAGGTACTTGTTGCCGCCGACGCTTTCCACCTTCATCTGGTCGGTGAGGTTGCTTTTGGATGGGTTGAGCTTCCAATCCCCGACAAAGGGGTCCTCGGCCGCCCTCAACGTACACGTCACGAGAAAAGCAAACAGCAGCAGTTGAATGCAGTGCCGGAACATGAGGCCTCCTTTTTACATGGCGCAATTCTGAACGCAAGTGACGCGCTTGTCCTCCGAAATGTTGTGGAACGGACAAGCGGGTTGCGAACCGGACTTCTTGTTCGTTGTCCCGGCGCCACGAAAGTTCGGAGCTGGACCCTCTCTAGCGATCTGCTCGAGGTAGCATTCCGCTTAACCTTGCGAACAGGTGCCGAAGCACGCCGGCTCGGAGCGGTTTACGCGGGACTCGGACCATGCGCGAGCCGTGTTGGTTGGAGGATCAACCTGTGGCGTTGGAGGCCACAGGTGATGAAACGAAAGCCGGGTCGTAAACAAAAGCGCCTCATTGGTAAAACCGTTCTGCGATTGCCAGACCTCGAAGTCGCGAAGTCAGCCGTCCTCAACAGCCTTTCCTGCCCGGACGCTCAGCGCGGCTATCGCCATGCCATTGACGAATTCGTGGAGTGGTACTGCTCGGAGCCGCGATTGTCGTTCTGCAAGACTGTAGTCGTCCGACGAGAAGCAACCGGCTAAAGATTCCGGAGCAGCACGTCCAGGATGGTTTGCACGAACGGGTGCGGCTGGGGGGTAAGGGGTTCGGCTTCGATCGAGTAGAGCCCTTTGTATCCAACCTCCTTCGAAATCTGAATCGCCCTGGCCGAGTCGAACAGATTCGGCATGTACTTAAAATGGCTGCTTGTGGCCATCGCATACATGACGCGCAAACCTGCCTCCCGCGCCGCGTTGTCCGGGAATGAGGCGACGTCGGGGTTGGCCCAAACCCCGGCGGCCCTGATCAAACGGACCTCGTCCTCCCAAGTATGCTCAGGCGGACGCGCAGGTGGCGCGGCTGCGGCGCTGTTTGGAGCTCCGCCCGCTGCAGTATTCGGAGCGCCGTCACGGCCGCCCCCGTTGCGCACCGTCGATGACACGTATCCTGGCGGGTCGTCGCGATTCTCCACGGTCACCATGACCTTCTTCGTATCCGCGTACGCCTTAATTGTCTTCAAGGTCTCGGCCGCAGTGGTACGCACATCCGGTGCGAGCGTGCCCTGGTTGATCATCACACGCGCAGCGGAGAGGAACACCGCACGGTCGATCCACTGGTTCGTCAGCTCGATCGTTTCCGACCGAACCGCCGGATCCGTGGTCGAAATGTTGTGCGCTCCGAGCTCCAGGACCAGTTGAGTCACCCGCGATTGGGCTTTCGTCAGCCGGTTCTTAAACTCTCCCAGGTAGTCGGGCTCGGTCGAGCGGAAGTGCGCTTGCTGGATCTCCAGATTATGGATTCCGTAGCGCTGCGCCATCTCGTCGGGAAAATCAAGGATATCGAGCGTTCTCTGCGGATCGTCCGGACCCGCAGCGCTCTTCATAATCAGATCGAAACTATAGCTCATGACCGCGACGCGATCCATTTTGGCTCGGCCCGCAGTCTGCCCCCACGCTCTGGCCGCTCCGGCGGCGACGGCCGAACTGATAAGAAACTCTCGACGTTTGATCATTTGCCCCTCTCACAACGAAATTGGCGATTGGGTAGTGCAATCGATCCGGTAGTTCCTGGATACGAATACTTCCAAAAAACGGCCTTCAGACCCCACGGCATCGACAGCCGTTAGCCGGAAGGCCTTGCCTATTCTACCGTCAGCGCCGCATCATACACATTCGTCACGCCCGAGCGGCAACCATCACAAGTGCTAAACCCAGATAAGCCGGATCGCGCCGGTCGTCGATACGCGCGAAGACCCGCCCCACCTCGCCCGGCTGAACAAGCGGGCAATGGTGTATGCTCTCGGGGCTGCCGGTCCCGTGGCTGGTGGACCTGCCCTCCGTAAAAGTTTGGCTGGTGCCGTCAGTGGTTGAGGGCCCCTCCGTCTCCGCAAAGGACTCGCCGCGCGTTTCACTCGCGCTACGATAGTTAGCGAAAAGCCCAAGTATCAAGCAAACGCGGTCTGACTCCCAAAACGGGATGGAAATGCCTCCCCTTAAGTCGGCTTGCGGACCCTGATTCCGCTGCTTTGGCCGTATCACGCGCCACTCGTACAATGCTCCGAGCCGGTCGGTACCGCCCCAGCCCCCCGGGACGGTGTATCGCTTTGCTGAAACGCCACCACAGAATCCACTTGAACGTGTAAGTCGCCAAACCGTCGAATGACAGGGTCGCGCTGCATAGCATTACGACGGTGTTATGTGCCATTATCGGCGTCTATTCCGCCGCGAACTGTGCTTGACTATGCGGGGCTGAATGAGGCGGCTGAACGGAATTTCCAGCCTTCGTCGGAAATTGAGCCTCGGTAATCTGCAGAAGATTTCGAAGGCGCTGGCGATCACGCTGTCGGAGTTGTTTACGACGGTTGAGAAACAGGCCGGGGGCAGGGTTGCGGTGCGGCGGCCGGAAAAACGATAGCCACTCGTGTCCAGGTAGGTCTCAACTCGCGGGAGTTAGTTCGGACAGAGCACGATCTTCAACTCGAAATGGAGCGAACGTTCATTTGCCCCCGGCCTTTGTGCTTGACTCGTTGGCATGGTAGTTCGGATACTGTGGCCTTTTTGGCTGGGGTACCGGTTTTTCCTTCAGCTCCTCTAAGACGACTTGCACCGCCATTTCCAACTGCGGATCATGTCCCTCTCGCACAACCTTCGGATCCAGTTCTACGTCAATGTCGGGTGCGATGCCGCGATTCTCAACGTCGAACTCACCATCTGGATTCCACACGGCGGCATTAGGTGCGGTTACACGCCCGCCGTCCATCAGCTCAGGGAAGCCGAAGATTCCAACCAGGCCGCCCCAAGTGCGTTTGCCCACGAGTTTACCCACGCCGAAACGATGGAAATACCACGGCATGGCATCGCCGCCGGAGCCCGCAAATTCATTGATGATCATCACTTTCGGTCCGAAAATGGCGCCTTGGGGCTGCACCAGATCGGCGCCATCGCGGAATGTGACGAGGCTCATCACCGGTCGCTTGAGATACTCGATGATATCGGTCGCCAGCGCGCCGCCGTGGTTGAAACGCTCGTCGATGATTGCCGCCTCCTTGCCCACCTGCGCAAAAAAGTAACGGTTGAAGGCGGTGTAGCCACCGAAACCCGTGTCTGGCATGTGCACGTACGCTACCCTGCCGTTAGTCATCTGGTCCACCTTGCGGCGATTATCTTCAATCCAGGCCAAGTGGCGCAGATTGCTTTCGTCGGGAATCGGCACCACCGTCACCTCCCGCGCCTTGGCCCCCGATGGATCGGAGCTGACCTTCAGAACCACCGACTTACCCGCAGTAGCCTCGAAGAAGCCGTAGATGTTGTCAGGCGGTCGCAGCTCACGCCCGTTCACAGCCAGCACATACTCACCCGCGACGACATTGACGCCGGGCTGCGTCAAGGGCGCTTTCAGATCGGGATTCCAATTCTCGCCGTTGTAGACGCGCGCGAAGCGATAGCGTCCATTCTCGATCTTGTAATCCGCGCCCAGCAGGCCCGTCTGCACTCTCTTGACTTCCGGCGAATCGCCGCCGCCAATGAACATGTGCCCTACGGTCATCTCGCCCAGCATTTCGGTGAACAGGTAATTGAGATCCCGCCGCGAGGCGATGTTCTTGAGATATGGCTCATAAGATTTCTCGGCCGTCTTCAAGTCGAGGCCGTGGTAGCCAGGATCGTAAAAGAAATCGCGTTCGATGCGCCAGACCTCGTGATACATCTCCTTCCATTCGGCGCGCGGATCTACGCGTACTTCGATGTTTTCGGTCTTAAGCGCGCCCTCATTTCCACCGGCGGGCGGGGGCGGAGGTCCCTTGCCGTCAGCCATTGGCTTGGGCGCGGTGATCAACCACTTGTCGCCCTGCTGGTATAGCATCTTCTCGCCGCTGAAGGAGATCTGAAACCCGCGAACTCCCTCAACCACGACATCCGATTTCCGTTTGCTCAGATCAAAACGGTGGATGGTGAATGTAGGCCCGCCTTCGAAACGCATCCCGCGAGGCGGCGCTTCAATGGCATAGAGTACGCCCGTTCTCCCAATTTGCAGACCGATATAGCGTCGCGGAGGCATGGGCAACGCCAGAATGCGCTGACCGATATTGTCAAAATCGATCTTCACATCAACTTTTTCGGGAGGCTTGGTCTTATCCTTTTCGTCCTTCTTCTCCTCATCCTTCTTCGCCTCTTCTTTCTTCTTCTCATTGGCCGCTTTTTCATCGTCGCTTTCGGGCGCCAGCGGCGACGTCAAATCCTTGGAGAGGACTAGGAGGTAGATGCTATGCGTTACCGGGCGGCTGAAGCTGTGAATGTCAGACTCCATGGATTCGCCCGAATCAGTACTCGCCGTGAAGTAAAGATACTTGCCGTCTTTATCGAACACCGGTGATCTAGCCTCACTCATTCCATCTGTGACCTGGGTGCTACGCGCATCGGAGAGCGAATAAAGACGGATCGCTCGCATGTGGCTGGCGAGGCCCTTCGAGTAAGCCAACCAATTGCTGTCCGAGGACCATGCAGGACTCATGTCGCTGCCGGCATAATAGTAATCCTTGTCTACCAAGACGGGACTCTTTTTGTCCAGGTCGATATACCAGACACCGACGTGATTGTCGAGGTACGCGATCTTCTTGCTATCCGGCGACCAGATGGGCGAGTTATAGAAGGCCGGTTTCTCACCCAGCTTGAATTTCCTGACTTCACCGAGACCGTTCTCATCCCGCAAGTGCAAGGCGTATTCACCCGATTCATCAGAAAAATAGGCGATACTATTGCCATCCGGCGACCATACCGGGCTGCGCTCGTTCGCATCCACGGTATTAGTAATGTTCCGTGGGTCTCCCTTTTCCGCAGGAACCGTGATGATATCTCCTCGCGCTGCGAACACCGCGCGCGCGCCATTGGGCGAAATATGGGGATCGCGTAGGCGCTTCGCAACATTCACAAAGTGCGGTCTCAGTTCAGTAATGTCACCGGCCAGGTGGACTTCCACCGGTTTGGTTTTTTCGGATTTCAAATCGTAAAGGCTGAGTGAGCCAAACTGCTCGTAGACGATCGCGCCCGGACCGGCCGAGGCGGACTTGAAATCCAGGCCGTGATTCTCGATGAGCTGCTTCACTTCTTTGCTCCGCGTGTCGTAGCAAAAGAGCGAAACTGGGCCGTTGCGGTCGGAGAGGAAATAAACTCTATCGCCAACCCACATAGGATTGAAGTCGTTCGAATTCTTGCGCGGAATTGGCACGATGCTCGAATCGCCCAGATCGGCGATCCAGATTTTTCTGGTTTGGCCGCCGCGATAGCGCTTCCAGGCGGCCTGCCACTGAAAAAGTGGTACGTACGCCACGTGGGAACCATCCGGCGAGTACGAACCATCGCCCGCGATCGGGAGAGGAAGCTCGTCGGGAAATCCGCCTTCGATCGGCATAGTGAACAGCCGTTGGCCATCGTTGGGCGTGTTCCGCCCCGAAGCAAACACCACCCGCTTGCCGTCCGGGGTCCAGCCGACCGCAATATCTTCACCAGGATGGTACGTCAGACGCTTCGGGATGCCGCCAGACGCCGGCATCACAAACACGTCGACATTGCCGTCGTACTCGCCGGTGAAGGCGATAAGGGTCCCGTCTGGCGAAAAGACAGGATCTGTTTCAACTCCAGGTCCGGTGGTGAGACGCGTGGCATCCCCGCCCTCCCGACGCACGCTCCACAGATCACCGGCATAAGAGAAAACGATCTGCGTGCGGCTCAATGCAGGTTTCTGCAAGAGAAGCTTTTCGGTTTCGGCGCCCGAAATCGAGGATACAAGAACAACCAGCGCAACGAATAGAAGGCGCATCATGGCCCTCCTCTTTAACGATCCAGTATACGTGACACACCATAGGGCGCTGTCACGGCGTGGTGATGAAAGAAGACGCTGCGCCCACGGCCCACGGTCGGCTCCTGACTGAGGATGGCCACCACGCGTTCGGCACTACCTTTGCCCGAGAACGCCCGATGTCCGGTCAGGAGACTCGAACAACACGCATCCGTACGCCCAGATGTCGGTTCGGCGGTCCACCTCCTCACCTCGGGCCTGCTCTGGGCTCATATAGCCGGGTGTGCCGACCGCGAGGCCCAGCTCGGTCTGCCCAGCGGTAACGGTGACGCTTTCGCCGGTGCGTACTGCCACAGACTTGGCCAGCCCGAAATCCAAAATCTTGACGACCCCTTCCGGCGTGACCTTAATGTTGGCGGGCTTGAGGTCGCGGTGGATGATCCCTTTTTCGTGCGCGGCTTCCAGCCCATCCGCGATCTGGCGCGCGTAATTCAGGGCGGTTTCGACAGCTAGCGGTCCAGCCGGGGTCTTGCCCTCGACCAATTCCATCACCAGGTAATCCGGACCGACGTCGTACAGCGTGCAGATGTGGGGGTGGTTAAGCGCCGCGATCGCGCGGACCTCGCGGTCGAATCTCTCACTGAAGCGCTCTGCCGAAATCTTGATGGCCACATCGCGACCAGTCCTTGGGTCGTGGGCCTTGTAGACTTGACCCATGCCGCCCGCACCGATGGACGCGAGGATCTCATAGGGTCCCAAACAAGTGCCGGGAGCCAGAGACATATGGTGTCCGACTGGGCGGACGATAGCTCTTGCTAACAGCCCATCCATCCAGCTATCCGGATCACTACCGTAACATACCGGTTACGAACCCTCGCCTAGAGTGCGTGACGTTCACCGGGACTCATAGTCGCTGCCGCCCACTGCTGCAGCGAGCCAGCGGATCCCCCCGCGCCGAGCATTCGTATGGCCCCCGTTATGAAGTATTATCGGACACTATTTCCGTCGCATCCCGAAGACTTCTGGTGGGATGCTATACCAGAATGGACTTCTGGTCTGCGTGGTGCACGTCACTCGTCGGCCGCGCGTTACCAGCAGGTATAGCCTCCATCGACTAGCACGATGGCGCCGGTCACGTAACTGGCGGCATCGCTGGCCAGGAAGAGCATGGTGTAGGCAATTTCCGACGGTTCCGCGAATCGATGCATCGGAGTCATCTCTTCCCATATCTTTACCCACTCCGCGTTACTGAGCCCGCGCTTGGTCATTTCCGTCAGTACGTAGCCGGGAGCAACGGCATTCACCCGGATTTTGTATGGCGCCAGTTCGACGGCGAGCGCCTTGACCATCTGGTGCACGGCCGCCTTGCTGGTGTTGTAGTGCGCTTGAGGCCGGGGTTTATCAATGATGAATCCGGAGTTCGATCCAATGGCCACGATGCTCCCGCCGCCGTGACGAGCCATTTGCTTGGCGAACGCCTGCGCGATGAAGAACTGGCCGTTCACATTGACGTTGATCACATTCGTCCATTCCTCCGGTGGAATCTCGAGAACGTCCGTGTTCGGATTGACTCCGATGCAATTGAAAAGCACGTCTACTTTGCCAAAATCAGCTTCGACTTTTTCAGCGACCTCCTTTGCTTGCATCGGGTCGCGCAGGTCCGCCTTGTAAAAATGCACCCTCTTGCCCGATGAACTACGCAGGTTTTGCGCGGCGGCTGTACCAATATCGTCCAGGATGTCAATAATCGCGATTTCCGCACCTACCGAAGCGCTCAACTCGGCCACTGCGTATCCAATGCCGCGTGCCCCGCCAGTGACGACGGCGATCTTTCTGCTCAGACCGAATTTGTCAATTGGTGTCATACAGAATCCTTAGGATTGGGAAATGTTCGAATCGTGAGTTACGGCTGTCGGCTGTCCAGGACGGTATAGGCTTCGGAACACGCGATAGCCATTCGCGTACAGTTCCCTATTCGCGAAGTTAGGCTCGACGAAGGTGTCCTTCTCGATGAATTTCGAAATGCCGCACCAGTCGCGCGTGAGACCGGCACCTATAGCAGCGGTCCAGGCTGCCCCCAGACACGAGCCGGGGTGACCGCGGAGGAGTTGTATCGGCGCGTGCAGGACGTCGGCCACGATCTGCATCCAGACTCTGCTGTTGGATCCTCCATCGGACGCGAAGTATCGCGTCGTCGCGTAGCCCACGTCATGAAACACCTCGATGTGGTGAGCCAGGGCGTAGGCGTAGCCTTCCAGCATCGCACGCCACAGATGGCCGATCGTGTGCGAGAGGGTAAGTCCCGAGAAGAGCGCACGGGCGAAAGGATCGTGAATCGGCGTTTTTTCGCCCAGGAAGTATGGCAAGACGGTCAGGCCATCTGCGCCTGCCGGGATTTCCGCAGCCTTGCGGTCCAGCCATTGATGGACGGAAATACCGGCGGTTTGCGCTGCTGCCCGTTCGCCTTTTGCAAAGGTGTTCACGAACCAGTTCAGGCCCGTTCCTCCGGTTGCCATGCACCCATTCGGCATGTATAAGCCGGGAACGAGATGATAGTCCAGATAGATGCGAGGGTCCGGCAGGGGCTGATCCGTCGCGAGCAGAATATCGACGGATCCACCAAACTTAAGAAGAACATCGCCTTTTCGAGTGATGCCCGCACCCAAGGCGGACGCAATGAGATCGGCTGCGCCGCCAACGACTAGTGTCCCTCCAAGCAGTCCCGTTTCCGCCGCCGCTTTGGTTGAGACGCGTCCGAGGATCTCGTGCGATTCCGACTTCCTCGGCAAAGCGGATCGCGGAATGTGCGCCAGACCCACTAGGTCGTCAGCGATGACGCCGCTCGCAACATCCACGAAGCCGCCTTCAAGGGCCCAGTTCTTCTCGACGGCCCGCTCCCCCGTGAGCCGCCAATTGATGTAGTCGTATGATCCGAACACCGTGGCGATCCTTCGGAACACATCCGGCTCATGTTTCTCGATCCACCGCAGTCTTGGGGCAACCAGTTGTTGATTCAGTCCGTTCCCGGCTCGCGCCACAAACGTTGCGGCGTCCACCTCCCGTTCGAGATCCTCAACTTCTGATCCGCAGCGTGCATCACTTTGTTGAATGCTTGGGCGAAGTAAGCATCCCACTTCGTCCAGCAGAATCACGGCGGGCAGCATTCCGGTAACGCCGATCGCTTGAATCTCTGAGGGACCGATTCCGCTCGCAAGGAGTTCCGCAATGATTTCCTTGACATTCGACCACCACTGTTGCGGATTTTCCTCTGCCCATCCGATTCTTTCGGAGTACAGGTCGACGGGGCGCTTCGCCAGGCCGGCTACTTCGCCCTCGGGGCGAATTGCGATGCCAATGGTCGAAGTCGTGCCGATATCAAGGCCGAGCACATAACTCATGTGAGTCGTTTGCTACTTTTCAAATCGGTGATGTTTTTTGCGTAAAAGGATGCTCCACCATTGAACACAGCTGAACCGGCTACGAGAACGGTTGCGCCCGCTGCTACGATCTGAGCGGCGTTTTCGATCGTCACTCCGCCGTCCACCTCGATTTCGATCGGCCGGTCGCCGATCATGGCCTTTACTCGACGAATCTTTTCGAGCATCGCTGGAATAAACTTCTGTCCGCCGAAGCCCGGGTTCACGCTCATGATCAGCACCAGATCGATGTCATCGAATAAATAGGTGAGAGCATTCTCGTGCGTCGACGGATTGAGAACGATTCCCACTTTCTTTCCCAACGTCCGAACCGTGGCCAGGGTTCGATGGACATGCGGTCCCAACTCTGCGTGAACGCTGATTCTGTCCGCGCCTGCCTGGGCGAACTCGGCCAAGTAGGCATCCGGATCATGGATCATCAGATGCACATCGAGAATCGCCGGCGTAGCGGCGCGAAGCGCGCGCACCATGTCCGGCCCAAAGCTGATGTTGGGAACGAACACGCCATCCATGATGTCGAGATGCAACCATGCCGCGCCCGCCGCGTAGACAGCGCTGGCCTCTGCGCTGAGCCGACCAAAATCGGCTGTCAAAACCGATGGCGCTATGATCAGGTCTTGCATATCACGGTTGCTTCGGTCTGGGGTGACGGCCACCGCACGGAAAAACCGAAGCTGCCATTAGAGCACAAAAGAACAAATTGGAAGTGCAGCCTTCCGGCATCTGTGTCGATTCTCCCGCGACCGCGAAGCATCTTTCCGTCGAACCGTCACAAACGCTGATATGATCGACATCTTGTCGGTACCCTCTGGAGTTCGTGAATGACAAATTTCAAACGCGTTTTCGGCGACAAGAAGCCGGTGATTGCGATGGTTCACCTTCTAGCCATGCCTGGAACTCCGTTGTACGACGAAGAAGGCGGCGTTGGGCGCATTGTCGCGGAAGCACGGAAGGATCTTGAGGCGCTCCTCGCGGCCGGGGTTGACGCGGTCATGTTCGGCAACGAGAATGACCGCCCCTACGAATTGAACGCGGATATGGCAACGACTGCAACCATGGCGTATGTGATCGGCCAGCTGCGCCCACTGATCAACGTTCCGTTTGGTGTCAACGTACTGTGGGATCCGATGAGTTCTATTGCATTGGCGGCCGCCACCGGGGCGTCCTTCATTCGCGAAATTTGCACCGGATTCTATGCGTCGGATATGGGCCCTTGGGCGGGGCGATCCGCCGAGCCGATGCGGTATCGCAACCGTCTCGCCTGTAAGGGTGTCGCCATGCTTTACAACCTGTCAGCCGAATTTGCACATTCGCTCGACCAACGTCCTCTTCCTGATCGCGCGCGCTCCGCGGTATTTTCGAGCGTCCCGGATGCGGTGCTAGTGTCGGGCGCGATTACAGGTGAAGCACCGCCCATGGCACAACTCGAAGCTGTGAAGCAAGCTTTGCCCACTACACCTGTGCTGGCCAATACTGGCGTACGCCATGAAACCGTAGCAGACGTGTTCCGGGTCGCCGACGGGTGCATCGTTGGTTCCTCGCTCAAGGTCGATGGCCACACTTGGAACAGCGTCGACCCGGAGCGAGCAAAGGAATTCATGCGTCTTGTAAATATCGCACGCAGTTAAGCGATATGTTAGGCGATGTGTTAACCGAGTGGCCAACCGAACCTACAATCCGGTCGTAACGCAAGTTGAAGCCGCACCGGCAGAAAAGCCGCACTTCCACCAGTCGATCGGACTGATTTCAGCCACCGCCATCAATATGAATTCGATGTGCGGGGTCGGTCCATTTATCACGATTCCCGCGATGGTCAGTGTCATGGGTGGCCCCCGCGCCCTGCTCGGCTGGATACTTGGATCAGTTGCCGCGATGGCCGATGGCCTAGTCTGGGCCGAACTAGGAGCGGCCATGCCGGGGGCTGGCGGCAGCTACCTATTCCTGCGCGAGGCGTTCCAGTATCGCAGCGGGAAACTGTTGCCGTTCCTTTTTGTGTGGACCGCAATCCTCTCACTTCCTCTGATTCTCAGTTGCGGCGTAATCGGCTTCTATCAGTACCTGGGAACATTTGTGCCAAATCTGTCGCCGGTCGAAAACCATGTGATTGGATTGGCCATGGTGGTGGCGGTCGTTGCGCTCCTTTACCGGAGGATTGAGTCCGTTCCAATCATTAACATCGTATTGTGGGGCGTTACACTCGCGGCGATGGGAGTGACGATCGCTGCATCCTTCAGTCATTTTGATGCGGGACGCGCCTTCGATTTTTCCCAGAGCTGGATGGGCAATGGCTCGTTTCTTACCGGCTTGGGCAGCGGTCTGGTCATTGCCCTCTATGACTACACGGGCTACGGCACGACGGCCTACATGGGCGCAGAACTCAAGAATCCAGGGCGAGTGATGCCGGGCTCGATTATTCTCTCGATTCTTGCCATCGGCGCTCTTTACCTTTCTATGCAGCTAGGCATTCTGGGTGCGGCACCGTGGCAGGAGGTGGCGAAGTCGACCAACGTCGCCTCGGCCGTGGTGGGCAAGTACTGGGGCCAAAAGGGCGCAATCCTGGTCAGCGTCCTCGTGATGATCGCAGCGGCGGCGTCTATTTTTACAGGGCTGCTCGGAAGTTCGCGCGTGCTGTTCAACGCTGCCAGAGATGGCGTGTTCTTCTCGTCTTTCGGCAAGCTACACCCGCGGCTCCACTTCCCGCACATAGCATTGCTCGTCATGGGGCTGATTGTCGCGATTGGTAGCTTTTTCCCGGTACCGGCCGTTATCAACATACTTACCGGCGTTACGGTCCTGATTCAGTCACTCGGGCAGGTAGTTGCGCTCACCGTGTTACGCAAGCGACAGCCATCCTTGCATCGGCCATACCGGCAGACATTTTATCCGCTGCCGAGCTTGACATCCCTGGTTGGCTGGAGTTATGCCTTCGTGGCACTGGACAAGCTTTCGATATTCCTTTCTTTTGCATGGGTGGCGTTCGGCTGCATCGCTTTTCTGATTTACGCAAGAGCCCGTAAGACCTGGCCTTGGGCGCCGCCAGAGGTGCGCGAAGAATTTCTAGAACGAACGCATGCAAACGCCGAAGCAGGGTAGTTATTCGGCGATTCGCCTAAGGCCGAGAAGGAAGCGTTAATTCGCATTAACGGACGCTATTTGACCCCGACCCACTTGGAGCTATTCGCCGGACGATATCGTATCCGCGGGTCAATGTGACTGGGGTGACTTTATCCATCTTCGGCGCATGGTTCCACATCGTCTGTGCCCACACGATGGGTGTGTCAATGCCTTTCATGTTCGCAAGGTCCGGTGCGAGGCCGTTCACCGTCCCCTGCGCCCCGTGGCAGCGTGCGCAACCTTTGGACACGAACAGGAGCGCGCCATGCCCCTCGTCGCCGGGCTCGTCGACGTAGTGCGCCGTGTACAGGAACGCGAACAGATTGGCCATGTCCTCGCGATCCAGGTCAGGGTAGGCGATTCCCTCCGCGCGCATACCTTCCCACATTCTCGGCGCGTGGTTCCACATGGCGCTCACAAGCTGAGCAAGGCTCGATTGCGGCGACCGGCTGAAACCCAGATCGGGCGCCGAGTTGGCGCCCATACCATTGACGGGGTGACAACGCGCGCACCCCTTCGTTTCGAAGAATAACTTGGCCCCCTGGTGCGGATCGCCAACCAGGAAACTGTTCCAACGCCCGCGGGAATTCCTGTAGTAGCCGTGAATCACCCCACCCGCCAGCAGAATCAGCGTACAGAGAGCCGACGCGCTACTTAACGTCAAACGATTCCGAAGGTTCATCTGGATCCTCCCCACGTCCTGAGATGGCCGCTTTGGTTCCTGATCGACGCGGTTTGCGTGAGTATTGAACCTTGCTTGTCCCTCCCAACCCGCGACACTGACGCTAGTTACCGGTTTCAGGAGGCCAGAAGCCGGACTCTGGTACTCACCTTGTACGAACACCTTCGGTTTTCCCGCTGCTTCACTCGGCTCGACTCGCTTTCCCAGCTTCGCCAGGCACCGCTCACCGCCCGAATCACTTCGTTCTGATCGAGCGGCGTCGTCAATACATCGTGCCCGCCCATGTTGAAGACTTCCGCCCAGAGACGTTCATCCGGTTCCGGAGAGGTCACAATCAATCGCGGAGCATCGGGCAGGTCCGCGATCTGACTCAGAAGATCTTGCCAGCTCCCGTCCGGGAGGCAACATTCGCAGATCACGACCGGCATCCGATCCTGGCACAGGATCATCAATGCGTCCCGATAGGTGCGGGCTTCGCGCAACGCCCAATTGCTTGCGCAAAAAGTCTGCTTCAGAAAAAGGTGATCTTTACTGTGGGGACTTACTGCCAGAAGCATGGTGGATGTCCGGGGCTCAGACACACCGAGAAATCCCCCCAGCTCTGACTGCGAAAGGCTTCCAGCGACGGGTGAAAAACTTGAACCGGTCACACTGATGGCCGGTTCTGGTGGCTTAATTAAGGGACAGGCATTGGAGTGCGCCCCCGGACTGAGACAGAGAAATCAGGGACAGTTCTACACTGAATGGAGAACTGAACCTGATGAAGAAGAGCCGAGTTTTTAGCCCGAAGTTCAAGGCGGCGGCCGTCCGGCGGA
>Ga0208043_1000272_pt1 | contig 25316 bp, 20 predicted proteins | sample Sb_taG_12_FD_187710 | JGI IMG/M metagenome (GOLD analysis project Ga0208043, IMG submission 187710) | Peat soil microbial communities from Weissenstadt, Germany - Sb_50d_9_AC metaG (SPAdes) (version 2) | ecosystem: Environmental > Terrestrial > Soil > Wetlands > Peat | place: Germany... | reverse complement strand
ACCACTCTTGCGTGATGCGGTGGGTGCGCTCGAGATCGAGGGTGAAATCGCCGCCGAGAAAGCGCGCGGGCTGCAAGCGGCCGAGAAGCAGATTGGCGTCAGTGACCGTGGGCTGCGCGCCGCGGCCGTAGCAGATAGGACCAGGATCAGCGCCGGCAGATTCGGGGCCGACGCGCAGGACTCCGGCGGCGTCAAAGCGGGCCAGCGAGCCTCCACCGGCGCCGACGGTGTGGATGTCGAGCATGGGCACGCTGATGGGCAAGCCTGCGATCTGGGCATCGCTGGCAGTGGTGATGGCGCCTTCGACCAGCGAGACGTCGGTGGAGGTGCCTCCCATGTCGAAGGCGATGATGTTTTGGAATCCGCTGCGGTGGGCGGTGGCCACAGCGCCGACGACGCCTCCGGCAGGGCCGGAGAGAACCGTGCGGACGGGCTCTCGTGCGGCGGCGGCGAGCGCGGTGATGCCGCCGGAGGATTGCATGACGAAGATGCGAGGTTGATTGCGAGATTCTTGTGCCGTCCCTTCGGGACTCGGGCTGCCCTGGCTCGTTGACCCGGCACTCACGTGCCGGGCTATCGAATTCCGTCGCTGTGCGACTGGCGCACCGGCGATTCTGGCTGCAGAGTCCATGGCTTGGTGCGGGGCTGCGAACTGAGCCGCGCGACGCTCCAGATTCTGCAAGTAGGTCTGCATGACGGGCTGCAGGTAGGCGTTGATGGCGACCGTGGAAGTGCGCTCGTACTCGCGGAATTCGGGGAGGATCTGATGCGAGATGGACAGCGGTACGGCGATAGTTTTCAGAGTTTCGGCCACCGCTTGTTCGTTCTTCGGGTTGGCAAATGAAAACAGCAACGAGATGGCAATGGATTGCGGCTTCGCCGCCTCGATCTTCCCGGCGAGAGACCTCAGTTCTTCCGCGGTCGGAGTGGTCAGGATTTTGCCGTCGCTCGCGGTGCGTTCGTTGATGCCGAAGCGCAGATCTTTGGGAACGAGTGGCTCGACGCGGTCGAAGAAAAAATCGTAGAGCTTGGGGCGAGCCTGGCGGCCGATTTCGATGGCGTCTTCGAAGCCGGCGGTGGTGACGAGCGCGGTGCGGGCTCCCTTGCGCTCCAGCAGCGTGTTGGTGCCGACCGTGGTGCCGTGGAGGAGGATGAGGTTGGCATGGGTTGTTTCGCCTACGATCTGGCGAATCGCCTCGACGATAGCTTGGGATGGATCGGCGGGCGTGGAAAACACTTTGAGCATGCGTATGTTGCGCGTGGCGTGATCGATCCAGACGCAGTCGGTGAAGGTGCCACCGGTGTCGATGGCGATACGGAGCGGTTGGGGCGAGTGGGGCATAGATTCGGGGAGAACCAGAGTACCATTCGCAGGTCGGGTACTGATCTTACGATCAGTGTCGCAGGTCGCACCATAGTCAATGCTGGTATCAAATATGGTATAATTGCTCTGACTATGACGGCCCCGCGCAAGATCACTGTTGAAGTGCCACCAGAACTGCTGGAGAAGGCGCAGCAGGCTATCGGCGCCGGCATCACGGAGACGGTTCGCACCGGTCTCACCCTGGTTGCGGCGTCGCGGACGTATGCCCGGCTGCGAAAACTACGCGGCAGGGTCACGTTCTCGCGGACGCTCACAGAACTCAAAACCGACCGATGATTGCGGCGGACACAAGCACCTGGATTGCCTATCTGGAAGGCGACACAGGCGACGATGTGGACCTTCTCGATCGAGCGCTCGAGAACCGGCAGGTGCTGATGGTGCCGGTCGTGCTCGCCGAATTGCTAAGTGATCCTGAGCTCCCGACGGGCGTCGCCGAGACCCTCACCGAAATACCCCTGATGGAAATCGCCCCTGGCTATTGGCACCGGGCTGGCGTTTTGCGAGCCAAGGCGCTGAAGAGGCGCCGCAAGGCCCGGCTTGGCGACGCACTGATCGCTCAGAGTTGCATCGACGCAGAAATCCCGCTGCTCACACGGGATCGGGACTTCCGGGCGTTTGCCGAGGCCGCTAGTCTCGATCTTGTCATGGGATCGGGACGGAAATAAATTGGCCCTCGAAAACGGCGATGAGCTGCGATACGATTCTGGCCATGGCTACCCTTCCTAAAATTGATGAATTCATTGAACGCGCTAAGTCCAGCGGCGCCTCTGAGCAGGCTCTAGTGGGGATGTTGACGGCGCGGGGGTGGCCGGAGAAAGAAGTCTACGAGGCGGTTGCCGCTCACTATGAGCGGGTCACGGGAATGGAAATTCCGCGCCGCCGAGGAACGGGAACAGCGGCCAAAGACGCGTTCTTTTACTTGCTGATCTTCTCGACGCTGGGCACGTGGACGATTGGGTTGGGCGCGTTGGCTTTCACTCTGATCGACCGCTGGCTGGCGGACACCTTGTTTTCGACTCCGTACAATCAAGGGTACGACCTATACAGCGCCGCGTCGTCGATCGCCTGCGTTTTGGTGGCGTTTCCGATTTACCTTCTGGTTTCGAGAGTGGTTCTGCGGGACGAGCGGGCCCACCCGGAAAAACTGAATTCCCCAGTGCGCAAGTGGCTGACGTACATGGCGCTGGTCATCGCCGCTTGTGTCTTCATCGGCGATCTAATCGCGGCGTTGACGTATTTTCTCCGCGGCGAAATCACGTCGCGATTTCTGGCAAAAGCCTTTGTGGTGCTGGTGATCTCGGGCGGCGTCTTCTTCTACTACTTTGTGGGACTCAGACGCTCCGAGGAATCCGGGGCTCACGGCGAGCTGGGCCGGGACGTGTGGATGGCGGCGGTCAGTGGGCTGGCCGTGACGGTTATGTTGATTTTTGGATTCTCGTATATTGGAGCGCCCAGCACGCAGCGAATGCTGCGCGCCGATCGCAGACGCGCACAGGATCTATATCAGATCAGCAGCAATATTTATAACGTCTGGAGCCAGCGGCACAAACTGCCCGATCATCTGGATGAGTTGGAAAACATTCCGCTGGCGGATCCGGTGACTCGCGTGTCCTATGAGTATCACACCAAGGCAGGAAGCCAGTACGAACTATGCGCAACGTTTGTGGCGAGCAGCAGCCAGAACGAAGGTGCCGGCTCAGGCAGGTGGGCGCATCCGGCGGGACTGCACTGCTTTACGATCGATGCCACGCAGATGACCGATAATCCTCAGGTGTATTTTCCAGACTGATCGCCGATTGATACTTCGTCGGCGGGAGTTTTCTGGGGGACGAACTCGCGGGCAGGAGTGCCCGCGCCACACAGACAAAACCTAGCTCTTCGTGGTGAAGGCCAGGGTCAGCAGCGTTTTCTGTTCCACCTCGTGCGCCTTCGCGCTGCCAGTCGCCGGGCTGGGGCTGGAACTGCGTTTCACGCTCAGCACATGGCGGTCGCCGGCAATGCGGCGCAGGCGCGTGAGCATGTTGAACAACGCGCCCATGTTGGCTGGCTCTTCCTGCACCCAGACGATGTCGGCATGCGTCCCGTGGCGGTCGAATTCGGCGACGACCTCGTCTTCGGGAAACGGGTAGATCTGCTCCAAAAAGACGATGGCGGTGCTCGTGTCTTTTCTCCTCTTACGCTCGGCCTGTAGTTCGTGGCCGATTTTTCCGGTGCAGATCAGGATGCGGTCGGCTTCTCCAACTTCAGTGTCGGCGATGACGTTCAGGAAATTCTTGTGGGTGAAGTCTTCAATGGGAGAAGACGCGTCGGGGTGGCGCAGCATGCTCTTCGGGGTGAACACGATCAGCGGTTTGCGCCAGTGGCGCAGCGCCTGCCGCCGCAAGAGGTGGAAATACTGCGCGGCGTTCGAAGGCTGCGCGATCTGGATGTTGTGCTTGGCGGCGAGCTGGATGAAGCGCTCGATGCGGGCGCTGGAGTGCTCCGGTCCCTGGCCTTCGTAGCCGTGCGGCAGGAGCAGGACCAGGCCGGAGAGCAGGTTCCACTTGGCTTCGCCGGCCGCGATGAATTGGTCGACGATGGCCTGGGCCACGTTGGCGAAGTCGCCGAACTGGGCTTCCCACAGGACGAGCGATTCGGGATAGTCGCGGCTGTATCCGTATTCGAAGCCGAGAACGCCGGCCTCAGAAAGAGTCGAGTTGTAGATTTCGCAGCGCGCCTGGCCGGGGGCGATGTTTTCCAGCGGAACATATTCGTTCTCGTTCTCGATGTCGACGAGAACCGAATGGCGCTGATTGAAGGTGCCGCGGCGGGAGTCCTGGCCGCTGAAACGCACGTGAGTGCCGGCTTTGACCAGGCTGGCGAAGGCGAGCGCCTCGGCCATGCCGTAATCGACCGGGCGCTTGCCCGCGCCCATTTCTGCGCGCTGTTCGAGCAGCTTCTTTACCTTGGGGTGAATGTGGAAGTCGTTCGGATATGTGGTCAGGCGGTCTGTGAGTTCCGACAGCTCTTCCGGCTTGAGTCCCGTTTCGACTTCATACTCCGGCTTATACAGACCGCCGAAGTAGTTGTCCCAATACTCGGGAAGGTCGCGCAGGGTGGGCTTCTGCTTGATGCTGCCAGCTTTCTTCTGCGCCGCCTCGAACTCAGACTTGATGGCGTCGGCCTTGGCCTGCGCATCGGTAGCGCCGATGTCGTCGGCATAGATCTCCCAAAGCGGGGGATGTTCTTTGATCTTCTTGTAGAGCAGCGGCTGCGTGATGGTGGGATCATCGACTTCGCTGTGGCCGTGGCGGCGGTAACCGATCAGGTCGATGACCACGTCGGTGCCAAACTTGTAGCGATATTCCGCGGCCATGCGCGCCACGCGGACCACAGCGTCGACGTCCTCTCCGTTGACGTGGAAGATGGGAATCGACTGGCGGCGCGCAATACAGGCGGCGAAGCGCGTCGAGTGCTCTTCGGTGTAACTGGTGGTGAAACCCAACAAATTATTTGCGACGACGTGGATTGTCCCGCCGACGGTGTAGCCGGAGGTCGGCGTAGTTCATGGTCTCAGCGAGGATGCCTTGTCCGGCAAACGCGGCGTCACCATGGATGAGCAGGGGGAGATACTTTTCGCGTCCGCCTTCGCCGGTGCGGTCCTGCTTGGCGCGGGTGCGGCCGATGGTGACCGGATCGACGGCCTCGAGGTGGCTCGGATTGGAGACGAGATGAATGTGGACTTTGCCGCCGCTACGGGTGACATACTCGCCGGTGGCGCCCATGTGATATTTCACGTCGCCCGAGCCCAGGACGCTTCGCGGATCGACGTCTTCGAAGCCAGCGAAAAGCTCTTCGGGCGGGCGCTGGGCAACGTGGGCGATCACGTTGAGGCGACCGCGATGGCTCATGCCCATGACCAGTTCGATCGCGCCTAGACGCGCGCCGGTGTCGAGAACTTCGTCGACCAACGGGATCAGAGCGGTGACGCCTTCGAGCGAGAAGCGTTTGCTGCCCAGATAGCGCTGCTGCATCACCTGCTCGAAGATGTCGGCGCGGATGAGCAGGTCCAGGATGCGCTGTTGGTCTCTTTCTGTAACCTCGAAACCCTGGAACGGCGATTCCATGCGGTCGTAGATCCATTGCCGGCGCTCGGGAGCGTAGATGTGATTAATTTCGACTCCGATGGTGCTGGAGTAAATGGCGCGGGCCTGGCGCGCACACTCCCCTTGCCTTTCGAGTTCCGGCGTGGGGCGCGGGCGGAGGAAACCGAGCGGGTCGAGGTCGCCTTCGAGGTATCCCCACTGGCGGTAGGCGTTGAAGACCCGCTCGCGCTCCGGGTTGGAGCCGTTGTTCGACTGGGCTTCCATCAGGGCGGATGGAGCAGCGGAATTGCCGGTTTTTGAAGCCATAAGAGTTCGGGTACTAGCATAAAGGATGCGCAGTGCGAAATGGAGGATTCGCGACAGACAAAGCTTTAACCACAGAGGGCACAGAGGAGCACGGGGTACGGCGCCGTGGAACTCTTCGGGTTACACTCGAAAAGATTCCTTGAGTACCGAGGCTGACTATGACGAAACTCGCCGTACCAACCTTGCTGGGAATTCCGTTTGATGCGAACTCTTCTTATCTGCGCGGAGCGAGCGATGCTCCACCGGCGATTCGCAAGGCGCTCGGTTGTGAAGCTTCCAACCGCTGGACGGAACTGGGGGTGGACCTGGGTTTGGCTGGGGTCTATGAAGACGCAGGCGATCTTGAACTCGGCGATGCCGATGCATTTCCGGCGATTGAGAAGGCGGTGGGACAGCTGTTGGAGCAGGGAAAGCGTCCAGTGTCATTAGGCGGGGATCACTCGATCAGCTTTCCTTTGGTCAAGGCGTTGGCACAGAAGTATCCCGAGCTCACGATCGTTCACTTCGACGCGCATCCCGATTTGTATGACGACTTCCAGGGCAACCAGCTGTCGCACGCCTGCCCCTTCGCTCGGATCATGGAATCACGGCTGGCGAAGCGGCTGGTGCAGGTGGGGATTCGCACCCTCAACGGCCATCAACGCGAGCAGGCGAGAAGGTTTGGAGTCGAGGTCGTGGAGATGCGCTCGCTGCCGGCATACGACAAGCTGAGAGCAGCCGGGCCAGTCTACGTCACGTTTGATGTGGATGTCCTCGATCCCGCGTTTGCCCCGGGAGTCTCCCACCGCGAGCCCGGCGGGATGACGGTGCGGGAGGCGATCGCGCACCTGCACGCGATTCAGGGAGAAATCGTGGGAGCCGATCTGGTGGAGTACAACCCGGTGCAGGATATCGCAGGAGTGACCGCGACCGTAGCCGCGAAAATCCTGAAAGAGATCCTAGGCAGGATGATCGCAGGGGGTTAACGGCAAAGCCTGGACCGCAAAGCACGCTAAGAAAAGCCGCGAAGGGCGCAGAGAAAATCTGCCACAGAGTTCTTTAGGCGGCTCTTCCTCTCTTCGACTCTATCTCTCTCCGTGGTTTTTGCCGGCGGGCTTCGCGGCGGCGCATCTTCGCCATCCATTCCCGGGAATACATGGTCCCTCGGCACTTGCGCGAGCCACAGCAGCACGGGGCGGGAGCTTCGTCATCGTAGAGGTTGTAGTCCCAGACAAGCTCTTCGCCGGCCGCGATGTCGCGCAGGGCAAACAGCCAGACCCGGCCTTTGATCTCATCCACCTCGCAATTGGGATCGCAGGAGTGGTTCAGATATGCGCCCAGGCCCTCGCCATCAATCACCGTCTTGCCGTCTTCCAGCCCATAAAGATAGGTGCGGGAAACGCCCTGGTAACGCCGGTCGGCCTCCTCGGGCGAAATGCGGGGGCCGGTGTACTCGACGACACGAGCTCCCTTGCGGATCGAGGCCGCGGTGTAGACGCCGACAGCGTGAATAGGCGATGGACGAACGACTAGAGGCACACTGCTAATTTCGCATAACTGAATGATTAGGGAAATAGGAAAAGAGTGCCAATGCCGCGTGGAATCCCCGCTTTGACCCTATCTCTTGCTGGCTCAGGGATCTGTGGCTCGACCTAGGGATCGTAAACCGAACTGCCGAAGCCTTGCTGGCGGCAAGCCTCCTGCATGTCTTCCAGGTGCTTCTGCATGTCCGCCAGTTGCAACTTCATGGAGTCCACCTGGTCCTGTTTCTGTCTCTGGCGCTCGTTCCACTGCACGCAGCCGGAGACACAGTTGGCCGGCGCAAACTTGATGGAATCACTGAGGCTGTCGATCTGGCTCTGCAAGGAAGCGATGGTGCTCCTCTGGCTCTGAATGGCCTGCTTCCACTGGGCTGCCGCACCTTCCGAGTCTGCGGAAGCGGGCGTCGAGTACGAACTCGGCGTGCGGGAACCGGATGGTTGGGAGCCCGTGCTCACGTGCTCGGGAATTTCGTCGTTGGTGATGACGTGAGGCGTCTTGGCAGCGGTCTTTTCATTCGTGTCTTTGTCTTTGCTTTCTCCATCCTTGCCGGTCGAAGCCGCGTTCTGGCTGTCCGCATTCTGTCCGGCGGTTGCGGGCGCGGTCGTCGACTTGCCGTCTTTGGCCTGAGCTTCCTTCTGCTGCTTCTGCAGCCGTGCCTGGCGGGCTGCATCGCCCAGAGAGGGCGAATCCTGATCCTGTGCGTATGCGCCCGAAGCGAACAGGAAGGTGCCAAGCAGAAGTGCGATGAACCATGTACGGGTTGCGTGCATCAAGGACTCCCCAAGCCATCCGCTGAACAAACAGCGGAGTATTGAAGAATCATATCGCCGGCAATGGGTGATTGGAGATTACGTTGGTCACAGGTGGGCGACACCTCAAGCGGCGGTGTACGAAGCAATCAGGCTGTCGAGTTTGGCGAGCAGCGCCCCGTTCCCCTGCCGAGGGTATTGCGCCAGAGATTCGGCGTAGTGCGGCAAGTTGTAGAGGAAGACCTCGACGCGTTCCCTGTTCAATTCGTCCCAGTAAGCGCCGTAGCCGGACTTCTCCAGCCAATAGGCGTTGAAAATCTGTTCGAACTGGTGATGCACGGGCGCAGCCAGATAAGGCTTGCCCAGATGCAAGGCCTCGCTGACCAGAGAGAATCCGGCGTTGGCGACGACGGCGCGAGCGCCGACCAGATCGGCGAAGAAGCCGTCGAGGGAAGGCCGCTTATAGATAACGTTCCCCTCCTGACCTTCTTTACCGAATCCATAGGCCACGAATGTGCAGCGCACTGATCCCAACAATTTGGCCAGCGCCGGAGCGGGCGAAGTCACGTACACAAGAACATGGTCGCCGGCGGCAGGATTCGCGGTCAGAATCTCCTGACGCAACAGCGGCGGAAACAGGAACGTGTTTTGCTTGCGCACAGGTGCATGGAAGAAAGAAATCACGAGATAGGCGTCGGCGCGCGGAGTCATCAGGCGCGTGACAATTTTGGCGGCCGCGGCGTCGCGCCGGTACTGCCTGGGATAAGACACCACCGCGTTGGTCAGGCAGTGCTGGTTGTCGATGGAGATGACGGGCAGGCGCATCTTATGCCCGACGTGGCAAGTCAGGGGCTCGAAGTCGGTGATGACCAGGTCAATCTTCCATTCGCCGACCAGCTTTTTCAGGCGTGACAAACTTTTCGCCGCCTGTGGCGCAGACAAAAGATTGCGCGCAATCGTGCGCTTGTAGCGCACCCGGTTGTTGACGTAGGCCAGGCGAAAGCCGTAGATCTCGGTGACCTCGAAGCGGTCCTTGAGATTGCGAAGGCCGCGGTCAAAGGAAGCGACGTGGACCGTGTGTCCGCGAGCCACCAGATGCGAGAGCACTTCATTGGCGCGCGTGGAATGTCCCGCACCCTCGCCGTTAACTCCGTACAGGATATTAGCCATGAAAGTTGAAGAGGGAGTATAACGCGGCAGGGGATTTTGACTTGCAGGAACACAGAAAAACAATACGGTCATTCCGGCGCTCGGAACAAAAATGGCGGAAGCGAGTGGGGGTCGAACCTACCGGCGACGGGTCACCCGCCGCCCGCACCGCGTTTGCGCTCATCAAGAATCGCCTTGGCGAGGTATCCCGAGGTCAACCCGTCGTCAGGATGCGTAATGAGGAGCAAGAAGTCTGCCTTGTACCGGTCGTCAGGTTCGGGGAGGGAGCAGCCTTCGGCAGCTGCGCGAAAGTTCCAGCAGCAAAGAGTAGTGGGAAAAGTGGCAACAATAGACGATTGGCTTTTCATACGGACGCTCAGCTAAGTCGATGCATCTGTGTATCCACCTTCTCGCCTTGCATGGCTAGTGAGGCTGCTCCTCTCGTTTGGTGGCTCTCGACTGGATGCTCCGCTGAGAACTGCTTCCGGAGTGTCATGGGGCCAAAGCCCTTGATTCGTTTGAACTGGCGATTGAAATTCGAATAATTCCCAAAGCCGACCCGGAAAGCGATCTCCAACACATTCTCATCTGTAGAGATCAGCAGTTGCGCAGCAGCTCCGACGCGCAGCTCATTCACGTACGCGGTCATCGTGCGACCCGTCGCTCGTTTGAAAAAGCGGCACAAAGAGGCCTGCCCCATGTGAAACCGCTCGGATAGTTTTGCAAATTCGATCTCTTCTTCGAAGTGCTCATTCAGGTAGTTGCATATCCCATCAATCCGCTGTTGGTCGGCAAGACGGCAGATGGGCCTAACCTTCAACATGGAGAGTACCCGCGCATCACTTTCGCTCGCGAGTTCTACGAGTATGGACAGGAATTCCACCAGCCGCTTTGCTGACGTCAGAGAGGGCAGTTTTGCAACTGATTCGGCGACTTTGCGTCCCCTCTCTGTGTGACCGAACGCAAGACCATTCGACGACTGACGGAGGAGATGGGCAACCCCCGCCATCTCCTTCAGTTTGAAGAAACGGTCTCCGAGAAAGTCATCACTGAACTGCACCACCACTGCACTATGAATCTCGGCGAGGCCTGATTTCACGGGCCCGGAACGCCATGTGTGAGGCACGTTTGGGCCCAGCAACACCAGATCGCCAGGACCATAGTCGGCAATGCTATCGCCGACTAGTCGCTGACCATGGCTGTCGATGATCAACGTCAGCTCGTACTCTGGATGATAGTGCCAGTCAAAGGCGAACTCAGGATCGCTCCGCCCATACACGACGAAAGAGCACGGGCCGGAGGGGACCTTTTCGAGATATGGATTCATGGCCGCTCAGTGTAGCTGGTTTTGCAGGTTTCCAGGAAGTTTTTCAGCCACGATGTCAATTGAGTGCCCTGCTGTGGTGCGTGACGTTTTCGGTCTGCCAGCGGTGCCGAATTCTCTGATCTGGGCGAGGAAAAGCGTCCTTGCATTCGGCTGGGCGCCAGCGAGACGCTACTGAATCTTCTTAGCTTCCACAGTTTGAAAATCTGTGTGAATAGTCACGCCGGTGATGGTACCGCGTTCGTCCTTTTGGAAGTTGAACACGAGCGGCGCCGACCTCACAAAAAATTGCGCTTCGGACTCAGCCAGTAGTTCCTCTGGGTCCGGACCGATGGCCTCGTTTTGCACATACAAGCGTCCAGCTTTCAGGGTAACCAATGTGGACTGGCCGCCTGCCGCATCATACCTGCCCGTGTAAACCTGGAGTCGAGAAACATCAACCTTGGCCAGCGTGTGCTCCTGCACTTGAAAGTCTGGCCACTCGTATTCCTTAGCCACGGCACGGAGGATCTCGTTGAGAAGATTCCATCCTTGATCGCCATTCGTCATGATCACGATTCCCTGGCCCGGCGCTTCGGTGTACGCCTGCCAAGTGCAGCGGAATCCCTCGTTGGAACCACCGTGGCTGAAACGCAGCTTATGACCTGGAGCCTCCAATGCGAATCCCAAGCCCCAATCATCTTTCTGATGCCTAAGCATTTCGTGCACCATTTCAGAGGACAGAATCTTGCTGGATTTCCCCGCGTACTCGTTTTGCACCTCAATCGCCATGAGCGCAAGATCGCTAGGCGTGCTCCAAAGACCTGCAGGTGTGATTTCGGGATAGTTGTGCCAACCACCCTTTACGGGCGTGCCATCGGGCCGGTAAGGGGTCGCCGCCGAAGACCACAGACCCCGGGGCAAGGGCTCTTCAAACGTACTATGGGTCATTCCGATCGGACGCAATACGAGTTCATCGAGAAATTGCGGCACCGGTTTCTGTGTGACATCCGAGAGCAGCAACTGCAGGGCGACATACCCTCCCCCGGAATACCGCCACAACGTACCTGGAACTGTATCAACGGTAATCGGAGCCGTGTTAGCCGGCTTTTCCCCGTTTAAGATTTGCACGGTTGTCGGTAACGGCTCGTCGCTGGCGTACCCGGGAAACCTCGCGATGTTCATTCCTGCGCTGTGGCTCAGAATGCGTCGCAGCGTTACTTTCTCCTGCCTGGTAAACTCGTTCTCCGGAATCTTCCAGGAGCGTAGCTTCAGGTTCACGTCCTCATCGAGATTGAGTTTGCCTTCCTGTACCAGCTTCAAAACAGCCAAAGCGGTGGCGGGCTTGCTGATTGATGCCGACTGAAAAAGGGTTTCGGTAGTTACGCGCCTGCCACTCGCGACGTCTGCAAAGCCATATACGCGAGTCCACGTCACTTTGCCGCCTTCAAAGAAAGCAATACTCACGCCTGGAACGTTGTAATGCTTCATTCTGTCCGCAAGCGGCATTTTGACGACACGTTCTCCGCGGACCGTTGCTGCTGGCAGCAAGCCGTTTTCAATGCGCTCTATTCGAGCGGCAGAATCTGCGCCTGAACCCGATGCATTGCGGACACGGTGTTCGTTCGTTCCCCCGAACACAGCCAAACCGTCGCCACTTGCAGCGATAGCGAAAGCCGCACAAAGTACCAGCAGGAATTTCTTCATACGTTCCCTCCGCAGTGGCTGCGCATACTATCACGAGCTTTAGAACAAGAAAGCATCGTTCGCAATGCGCGCCTGCCATTAAAAAGTTCGAATCCGGTCACTAAAAAGAGCTGGGTGAAAGCAACTGATTGGTTGAACAGCTTCGATCTGATAGGCTCTCGGCATGAAAATCTCGTACCGGTGGTCGATGTTCTTGGCATGCATCACAATTCTGCCTGCGTTCACGTCGGGTGCCGCGCTTGCCCAGGACGCATCAAAACCTTCGCCAGGTGCTCACTACTTGCTGGAGCCGACCCCGAAGACAATTGAGTGGGGATACTATGATTCCTCGGCCCCACCGGTATTGCGCATCCACTCCGGCGATACCGTCGAAGTGCACACCCTCATTACCTCCAGCCCACAACGCCTCGAAGACGCCGGCATTTCGCCGAACCTGATCGAACAGGGGTTGCGGGACATCTTCCAGCAAGTTACGGTGAAGGGGCCCGGGCCACACATTCTCACCGGCCCCATCTACGTCGAGGATGCTCAGCCTGGCGATGCCCTCGAGGTCCGGGTATTAGCAATCCGCCTAGCCGTCCCCTATGCATACAACGCGGCCAACCCCGGAACCGGTGTGTTGGCCGACGAATTTCCGTCTGCGAAAATGAAAATCATTCCTCTTGACGAAGTGCGAGGTGTCGCCCATTTTGGAGACGGAATAGACATCCCTCTTCGGCCATTCTTTGGAAGTATCGGCGTGGCACCTCCAGAACTGTCCGGGCGAGTGAGTAGTCGTCCACCCTGGATCCATGGCGGCAACATGGATGACAAAGATCTCGTCGCGGGCACGACCCTGTATCTTCCCGTTCATGTGAGTGGCGCCCTGTTTAGCGTCGGCGACGGACACGCCGGGCAGGGGCATGGCGAGGTGGATGGTACCGCCATGGAGACATCACTGCGAGGAACGTTCCAGTTCATTTTACGAAAGGACACACGAATACAATGGCCGCGAGCCGAAACTCCGACCAGTTTTATTACTATGGGTTTCAGTGAGGATCTGGACCACGCCGCCAGAATCGCCCTCAACGAGATGATCGATTTTCTCAGCGCTGAAAAGCATCTCCGGCGCGACGACGCATACATGCTGGCGAGTGTGGCCGCCGATTTCAGCATCCTCGAATTGGTGGACGGCAACAAAGGTGTACAGGCTGCCATTCCAAAAGCGATTTTTATCGAGCGAAGCAAGTAGTTGGTGAATGTGGCGTTTCCTGCAATGGCAACTGATATTGGCATCGGATATCTCCGTCTCAGTCCACAACCCGCACGGGACGACTAAGCGCCCCGCACACCAGCCGTTTCTCGCACAGAACCGTCGGTCCGTGCATTCTCGTAGGTAGTGTTGTATGCCAGCAGCTTTGGGTCGGGCTCGATTCCCTGGTGCTGGCAGGCTGCACGGTATATCTCAGGCCACCAGTTCCGATGTTCTGTCAGGCCTTCTTCTTTCCACTTCCTCCAATTCGCCAGTATCTTAGACGATGCCTTTTCACCCAGCGCGAGAGCTTCTGCTTGTGAGCCGATCTCTGGAACAATCCAGTCCTTGCCAATCCTGGCGTGCAGAACCTCATCCGCCCAGTCATAGTCCTGTATCATGGCCGCCAGTGGATTGGCGGAAGCAAGCGCAACCTTCCACTCGTACTGCTTGCCAGTCTTTTTCTGCATCAGCCCGTGCTCGACTGTGTAGAGCAATGCGTGCCTCTCCTTCGACGTAAGCATCGTGTTCAGGCCAAGGGACCAGGTGAAATCAATCGGAATGTCTGTCCAATCGATCCCCATCGCGACTAACCCGATCTCGCCCATCATGGCGTGGCGTGCTTCGTCCCACAATTGCCGCGTCATATAGCGGCAATACCCCGACGGCTTGTCACTGGTCTCAGACAATATGCTTGCCATCATCTCCGGCACGTCAATTTCGCGCAAACGCTTGTAGAACAGCATGATGAGCTTAGGAAATGGTGCAACGTCAGAGGCGAAAAGCAACGCCTCCGCGTTCACCCCCATGTTGTATGAATCCTTGAATCGCACATCACGCTTTGGAACAGGATCGTATTTGTATGGAAGCGTGGAGAAGTGCCGTGCCACTTCTTCCCCGGTTGGCTCTTTCTTCCCATCGAGATCCCCGGCCGCAGCAAGCATGCGATCCAGCGTGGCAACCCACTCTTGCAGGTCCCTACGAGTTCCCTCTTCGACCAGACAACCCACTGCATTGGTGCCGTAGCTCTGGACGTCCTGCAGTTCCACCAGCGTCAGCCGGCATATTCGATAGGTGGGATGATCAAAAAGCCTATTCGTATCCACAATCACGCGCTCAAGCGCGCGGAGTACAGCCGGGATTGCATATTCGTACAATCCGAGCAGCAACGCTTCGGTGCTGGGCGCTGCCAGTATCTCGTCGAAAAAGAGATCGAGCGAGGCATGCGGAGATACCTCCAAGCCATAAGGCGGCTGCCTCAATTCGCGGACGCGGGCGGCAAGCTCCCCCAGATGCTCGGCGCAATAGTATGCGTGCAAACTGAACGCCATTTTCAGCTCGTAAATCGGCATACTTGTAATCCGAGATACGAAAATTCGGTGCATTTTCTTGAGAGACCAATGCAGGCGCTTCAACCGAGCAACCGATTCGCCGACGGTCAAGCCGGTCGTGGCGGCCTCACGCATTGAATGCAGACCCACCAGGGGCGGGAGACCGCCAAAACCCGCGTAGGAGTCAACCGATGTCCCTGACGGATGTTGCTTGCCGGTTTGGGTTCTGTCTTGAACCATCGCTCAAACCTAGCCATATGAAACCGGTGTGTCCTCTCACGGATTGACCTATAGTTGTACTCCATTGACATTTCTGCCAAGAAACTTCCTGGAAGCCTGCAAAACTGATTGACACACCCATAACGAAGTGTTATCACGCACCTCATCTGAAACTGTGGGCGGAACGCTGTGCGGATCCAACGGAACCAAAAAACAGGGGGGCGCTTTCGATGCACAAACTACAGGGGTGCTTTGGCCTGACCGTAGTTGTATTGTCTCTAGCGGTCAATGGCTTTGCGGACGTGGACGGAAAAATTTTCGGTTCGATAACCGACAAAACGGGCGCCGTGGTCGTTTCGGCAACCGTGACTGCCACCCGGTTTGAAACCGGAGAGAGCAAGACCGTGCCTACGGATAGCAGTGGAAATTATTCGCTGCTTGCGTTGCCGCCTGGCCAGTACAACCTCGAGGTTCAAAGCGCCGGCTTTCAATCCTATATTCAGCGTGGGATCAAGGTGGATGTGAATTCTGCGCTGCAGCTCAACATTGTCCTGGCACCCGGATCGACCTTGCAGAAAGTGGAGGTACAAGCGGACGCACTCCAGGTGGAACAAACGAACACGCAACTGGGGGACGTGGTTGGCGGAGTAACGATGGAGAATCTGCCGCTGAACGGTCGCGACTATACGGATTTGCTGGGCCTGCAGCCTGGTGTAGTTCCCGTCTCCAGCGGAATTCTTGATTCGATCGGAGTCAGCGCCAGCGCAAGCGCGGAAACGGGAAACGTGTCGATCAATGGCCAGCGCGAGAGCGCAAATGGATTTATGGTAGACGGCGGGAACATAGAACAAACCCGCAATAACGCGGCAGCGATCATTCCTAATCTGGATTCGATTGCCGAGTTTCGTGTCATTACGAACAACGTCGACGCCGAATACGGACACTACTCAGGTGGGTTGATCAGCGTTGTCACCAAGTCGGGCACCAATCAATTGCACGGAAGCGTCTTCGAATTCCTGCGGAACACCGCCCTCGACGCACGCAACTACTTCGATGACAAACGAGGCGTATTCCGTCGCAACCAGTTTGGAGCAACCTTCGGGGGCCCGATCTTACGCGACAAGTTGTTTTTCTTCGTCGACTATCAGGGCGACCGCGAACTACATGGCATTAGCGGCGGACAAGTGCCCGTGCCCACAACAGACCAGCGTACCGGGAATTTTTCCGACCCAACTATCGCCTCCACGCTTACGGGTCCTGTTACGGCTTCTGTCAGCAGCATTTATTGGGCGGGTGTTTTGTCCAACCGCTTAGGATATCCAGTGACGTCCGGTGAGCCGTACTGGGGTCAAGCTTGCGCAAGTACGGCGCAGTGCGTTTTCCCAGGCTTCATGATTCCACAAACCAGCTTTTCCTCTGCCGCGAAAGGGTTGATGCAGTTCATTCCTACGCCAAACCCGCCGGGCGGCGCGATTTTCATTGGTTCAGATAACAATTGGGATACTTCAGCAAATCAGGGAGGAATCCGCATCGATGCCAATACGCCCTTGGGCACAATTTCCGGCTACTACTCTATTTATGATTCGAGCCTCATCCGGCCGTATGGACCGAACAACGTGCCTGGTTTCCCCAACCTGGATACCAGCCATCCCCAGCTCTTCAATATCGGGGACACAAAGTCCTTCGGTCCTTCGACGGTCAATGAAGCTCGCGTCACAGTTGTGCGTTACGTAAGCTGGGTTAATAATCCTCTGAAGGGATTCGGCCCCAAGCTGACTTCCCTCGGCTTTCCCTCAGGCGTCCCTGGAGCCATGGGCCCGGCAGATCCGCGGGTGGAAGGTGTACCGACGCTCCTATTTAACAATTTCACCCAAGGTATTCCGCAGTTTGATTACCAGCAATATCAGACCTCGCCGCAGTTTTTGGATAATCTCTCAAAGGTTACGGGGCCCCATACTCTGAAGGTAGGTGCGGAGTATCACTACACGCGCTGGCGCCAGCGTGTTCCGGAATCCTCTGCCAACGGGCTGTTCCAGTTTAGCGGGGCGGAAACGGGGTCCGACTTCGCGGATTACCTCCTCGGCGCCCCCGTGGCTTTTTTCCAATCGAGCGACCTCGACTACGACAATCGCAAGAACTACGTTGGCGTGTATGGTCAGGATAGCTGGCGAGTCAGACCCAACCTGACGATTAACTATGGTTTGCGATGGGAGCTCATCCAGAATTGGTACGAGAAGAATAATGCGACGTCAGACACTTTTATCCTGGGCGAACAGTCTAAGGTTTATCCCACCGCGCCCTTAGGATTTGTCTTCGCTGGCGATCCAAGGCCCGGCGGCGGCACAATTCCTCGGACGGTTTCGAATACGCCTCACCACGATTTTGCCCCCAGGATTGGAATCGCCTACTCTCCCTCTGCAGACACTGGTATTCTGCATCGGCTGCTGGGTGGTCCGGGTACGACCAGCATCCGGGCAGCATACGGCTTGTTCTACGCCAACAATGGCGGCTATCAGGCGTATCTCATTCAGGGCGCGCCCCCATTCGTAGCGGTGTGGACCGCCCCCGCACCTCCTGTATTCGAAACGCCTTATATCGACCGAACAACTGGATTCGTTCGTCAAAGCCCGCCGTTTCCCTACGTCGCTCCACCCCCGGGCACGACGGCCAATATCAATTGGGAATTGCCCCTGAACGGAGTTCCGGTATGGAGCATATACAACCGCACTCCTTACGCAGAGGACTACCACTTCACCATTCAGCGCCAGTTCGGGCAGGCAACTGTGGTGAGCGTCGGTTACGTCGGAAGTCAGGGCCATGCTCTTATGGACGCTCAGGAAAGCAATCCTGGAAATAGTCAGCTTTGTTTGAGCCTGAGCCAAGCTTCCGAGGTGGCGCCGGGGACGCCCACGTGTGACACTTTTGGCGAAAATACCGTGTACACGCGAGCCGATGGGACGATCGTAAACGGCACACGTGGTCCGCTGGGGGCGAATTACGTCAGCAACCCGTATTACAAAACGATCGGAAACTCCATTTACCACTCCCTGCAACTCAGTCTGCGGCATGCCTCCCATCGCTTAACCCTGGAGGCGGGGTACACCTTCAGTAAATCGATTGATGACGCCTCGGACGAGAGGGACGTCGTCCTGAATCCCAACGGCCAGCGTTTGAGCCGGGCGTTGTCTTCTTTCGACATTCCGCAAAGTTTTGAAGTCAGTTACAACCTGCTGCTACCCATCGACCGCCTGGGCGGGAACGGCTGGCGAGGCCTTACGGGAGGATGGCGGTTGGCGGGCATCACTCGATTCACTAGCGGTCTGCCTGTGCAACTAGTCGAATCCGGCGACGACCACTCATTCGTTGGAGAGTTTTTCGGGTACCTCGATACTCCTGTATACAACGGCGCCCCCCTGCACTTGACTGACCCCAGATTGGGCAAACACTACTTTTTCGACCCCTCGGCGTTCAGTCTCGAACAAAAGGGCTTTTTGAATACTTCCAACAGACGCTTCTTTCACGGACCCGGGATCGACAACTTCGATCTATCCCTGCTGAAAGACACCAGAATCTCGGAGCGCGTCAGTGCTCAGTTCCGGGCAGAGTTTTTCAACGTGTTCAACCATGCTCAATTCCTCAATCCAACCGGGAACATCGACTCCAGTTCCTTCGGTCAGGTCCTTACCGCGCGTGATCCGCGAATTGGCCAGTTGGCGTTGAAGATTCTTTTCTGAGCACGCAGCTGCCTGCGTGTGACCATGAGTTGTCATCGAGCAGCCTCGGGACAGGAGGTGTCGGTGCCGCAGATATGTCGAGACTCAAGGCAAGGACATTGTGGCCGGCAGGACCTGCGAAAGGTCCTGTTGGTCGCTCTATGTTTGACCACCCCGCCACTTTGCCCTGCCCAGCACGTCGCGGATCTCTCTGAGGAGGCGCGGCGCTTCGTTCGTGTTGATGACCCGGTAATCGCGCTGACGCATGTGCGCGTGATCGACGGCACCGGGGCTGCGGCCCGGGACGACCAAACCGTACTAATTGACCATGGGCGGATTGCGTCTGTGCGAAGTTCGGCTCAGACATCGTTGCCGGAAAACGCCAAGGTTCTCAACCTGGTGGGGTTTACTGTCCTTCCTGGACTCGTCGGAATGCACGAGCATATGTTCTATCCTTCGGGTGGCCCAATGGCGGCAAGTGGGGGCGCGCTCTGGTACACCGAGCTGGGTTTTAGCGCACCGCGTCTTTATCTGGCTTGCGGTGTCACCACCATTCGCACAGCCGGATCGATGGAGCCATATGCAGATCTGACCCTCAAGAAATGGATCGATGATGGTCGATTGGTCGGTCCAAGGATGCATATAACGGGCCCTTACCTGGAGAACTCCACAACCTATCCGCAAATGCATGACCTCACGGGTCCAGACGACGCCCGCAGAACAGTGGAGTACTGGGCGGATGAGGGAGTAACTTCCTTTAAGGGGTACCGCCACATCACGCGAGCGGAGCTGGCTGCGGCGATCGAGGCAGCTCATAAACGCGGCTTGAAAGTGACGGGGCATCTTTGTGCTGTGGGCTTTCGTGAGGCTGCGGCCCTTGGAATCGATGACCTCGAGCACGGGTTGCTGGTGGACACAGAGTTCGTACCAAAGAAGCAGCCTGATGTGTGCCCGTCGTATGAAGAAACCAACCTGTCACTATCCAACCTCGACCTTTCCAGCGCGCCGGTTCGGGACATGATTAGAGATCTCGTAAGCCATCATGTCGCTGTTACCTCCACGCTTTCAGTTTTCGAAAGCTCCCTGCCGAATCGGCCACCACTCTCGCAACGCGTACTCGACGCAATGTTGCCGGAATTGCGCGTCGAATACCTGGCAACACGTGATGGTCTCATCGCCGGAGCTGAAAAGGATGGTGGGGTCAGCACTCGGTTGTTCGAAAAGGAGATGCAGTTCGAGCACGATTTTGCAAAATCCGGCGGCTTGCTGATTGCCGGCGAGGATCCAACCGGAAATGGCGGGAGTCTACCCGGATTCGGTGACCAGCGCGAGCTTGAATTGCTCGTGGAGGCTGGCTTTACTCCGGTTGAGGCGATTCAGATCTATAGCGCGAACGGCGCAAGTTGGTTGGGAGAGTCGGACCGAATCGGTACAGTCGCGCCGAACAGACTGGCGGATCTCGTTGTGGTTCGTGGTGACCCGGCAACGCGCATCTCAGATATCGAAAACGTGGACATGGTTTTCAAGGATGGCGTCGGATACGACTCCGCAAAGCTGATCCAGTCGGTACGGGGCGCCGTTGGATTGCACTGACCCCTATGGGCGCTCCCCTGGCTGCCTAACGCAACATGAAGCTGTTGCCATCCAAGATTTGCGACTGGCTCATTGGAACTGCTAAATCATTGAAAATAAATTGGCGGAAGCGAGTGGGGGTCGAACCCACCGGCGACGGGGTCACCCGCCGCCCGCCGGTTTTGAAGATCACCTAGTGCGTTCTGCCGCGTTATGAAAATCCTCTGAACATGGAACTATCACGTTTTTATCACAGCAGTTTCCGAGGCCCAAAAGAACTCAACATTTAGCAAAGCGTGCTCGTCAGCTCAGAGTCGCCCGAAACGCTTTCCGAATAGCACTTCGTGCGCCAGCAATCCGGTGCATTCTGACTATTGATCCGTCCCCACCGCAACAGATAGCGGTGTGATGGGCGCACTTGTTACTGTGCAACTACTGCAGTCTTACTACAGTCGTTAACAGCAACGAAGGATCAATGCCGCGTTTAGCATCTGGGAAGCCAACAGTTTGTGTGCAGCATCAAAGGTCCGCTTTCTAAGCGGCGGCCCGAGAAGTAGCGGACCGTACGGGCACGTGTGCATCCGGCAAATCGAATTCCCGTCCGCAGTCGAAGCAGACCTTGTATGTGCGGTGTTTGATGGTGAACACACGACTGAGGTGACGGTGCCGGCAGCCGAAGGTAAACTGGAAAATCCAAAGTAGTGGTTTCATAAATCCTGTGCGCGCTGGCGGCGTTCGCAACTTCCGTTGGCGTCCAACCATTCGAGTAGAGAGCGAACGCTGGCCCGAGCCAGGGCAATCGCGCAATCTGCGGCCCCATAGTAAATGTTGATCGTGTCGCCGTCGGCGTCCATCGTGTATCCACATGGGAATACGACATCGTCCACGTCGCCGTGGCGTTCGTAGGATGCCTCCGGGCCAAAGATCCACGAATCTCCTCGCAGCAAGCACTTTTCTGGGTTCTCCAGATCGAAAAGAGCCAGGCCCAATCGATACAAACAGCCGGAAGGCGTGTGCCGCACTCCGTGGTAGAACACGAGCCATCCTCGGGAAGTCTCGATGGGCGGCGGCGACAACCCGATCTTGTTTGCATCCCACCAGGCGCCACGGCGAGCTTCCAGCATGAGCCTGTGCCGGCCCCAATAGCGCAGGTCGGGAGAGTAGGAAATCCACATGTGCGCCCCAAGCGTGGTCATGGGACGATGAATCAGCGCCCAGCATCCGTCTATTCTCCGAGGAAGAAGCGCAGAGTCTTTGTCATCGGGCGGCATGATTACGCCGTAGCGTTCAAAACTGCGGAAGTCTTTCGTCAGCGCCAGAGATACGCCGGGGCCACCACGCGAATAAGAAGTGTAAGTGATGACGTATTGCTGTAGTTCGGGGACGAACGTGATGCGAGGATCTTCAATGCCCCAAATCTCTTCCGGATAGTTCTTCGGGTCGGGCATCAACGTGGGCTCATCGTCGACATGCCATCCATCGACGCCATTGCGGGAGCGCGCGGCGCAAAGATGCGACAGGCCGCGTCGATCTTCCACCCGGCAAAGCAGCAGGGTCGTGCCGTCCGCGAGCAACGTTGCGCCCGCGTTGAACACACTATTGATGGGGTATGGCCAATCCTTCTTCGTCAGGATCGGGTTCGTCGGATGGCGAAGAAGCAGTGGCTCAAAGCGTGTACTGAGAAGGCTCATAGATTTTTCTGCGGGCAGGGTCATGACGGGATTTCCATTTGGTCCGGCTCTTGCAACGAGCGCATTTCCAGCAGCGCCATCAAAAAAGATAGCGTCGATTCTGCTCCCTGGTTCTCATTGGCGCGGTCGGGATGCAGTCCGTCCCGGCAGCCGCCGGTTGCGGAATCATACAGAGGTAGTTGCAGATCGTTGTCGCCAAGGAACCAGTTGAAAGCCGACCAGGCTTCGTTTCGCCAGCGGCTGTCACCAGTTACGCGGTACGCCTGCCGACAAGCCGAAACCATGCCAGCGGCTTCGAGCGGCTGTTGATCGAATCGGGCCTTCTCACCATCCTGGTGATAGAAACCTTGCGAACCGATCGGAACAAAGTGGCGATTGATTTCGCAGTGTTGCGTGGTTGACAGCCAATCCAGTGATTCCAGGCCGGCGGAAACCATCCGCTCATCCGAGCAGGCCGAACCCACAGCCAGCATCGCCTGGGGTAGTCTCGCGTTGCCGTACGCCACAACATCCTCGAACCATTTCCAATCCGGCCTTCGAATTGACTCATACATTTCGAACAGCCGCCGGCCGAGGGCAGATCGTACTTTTTGCGCGTCGCGATCCCCGGGATACGAATTGAGGTATTCCTGAATTCCGAGCAGAGTGTAGGCCCAGGCTCGCGGACTGCTGAATTCCACCGCCACAGGGAGAGAAAACTCGAACAAACGCCCTGCGGCTCCTCTCAACCCTTGATCGCCGGGTCGCCCCAAAACCGTTCCCAGCGCCCACAAGGCGCGCCCGTGACAGTCTTCAGACCCCTCAGTTTCGCTCCACCGGCGATCGTAGCCGAGAAAGTTCCTGAACCTGCCCGTCGCTGGAATAAAAGCATGTTGCAGGAACGCCAGATACCTGATAGCCAGGTCTCGGGTCGCCGGACCTGAGACAGCCGAGTCACATCTCGCAAGTTGTTCGTTACCCGGTTGCTCGATGCCCGGTTGCTCGAGTTGCACCGTGAAGATGAGTGCACGGGCGTTGTCATCGGTGGTGTAGCCCTCCTCGCGATTCGGGATCGTGAATATCGAGTGCTGCAGGATTCCAGCGTCATCGGTCAGCCGATGAAAATGATCCAGTTTCAACTCAGGCAACTGATCCAGCGATTTCTTCGCAACACGAGCCGCGAACTGAACTTTTGGAGACTCCATTCGGTCGCTGCGCACCCGCGCGAAGCTTCCCATGTAGCCCTGCGCTACTCTTTTCCAGACCATTTCCCGCGCGAACGTGTAGGCGCGCTTCCGCATGGCATGGCGTATGGCGGGCGTATCCAGGAGTTCGATCGTCTTTTGTGCGATGGCTCCGGGATTCTGGAAGGGCACCAGGGCGCCGCGGCGATCGTCCAACAACTCAATCGCGTGCCAATAGGGAGTCGAGATGATCGCCTTGCCCGCGCCTAGGGCATACGCAAGCGTTCCCGAAACCACCTGCTCCTCATGGCGGTAGGGAGTGATGTAAATGTCCGCTGCGCCAATGAACTCAACCATCTCCTCGGGACTGACAAAACGGTTGTGGAAGATCACTTGCGCTTCTACTCCCATCTTCTTCGCCAGGGCCTGCAAACTGGCTCGGTACTTGTCTCCTTCGCGGCGGAGAATATGAGGGTGGGTCGCGCCTGCAACGATGTAAGCAACATTACTGTGTTTGGACAAAATCTGCGGCAACGCCTGAATAACGTTCTCGATCCCCTTGTTCGGCGAGAGCAGGCCGAATGTGACCAGAACCGCTTTCCCTTCCACGCCGAAGCGGTCCTTATAGAAATTTGGATCCAGGAATGGCAGGTCAGGGACGCCGTGCGGAATCATGTCGATCTTGCTGCCAGGCACTTTGAAGATTTCCTGCAGGAACTGGGACGAGAGCTGGCTCATGACGATGAGACGATCCGAAAGCTCTGCAATCTCTTCCATCACCAGCATTTGGTCAGGATTTGGCTCGCGCAGAACTGTGTGCAGCGTAGTTACTACCGGCATTTTCAAGCCGCGCAGCAGATGCAAGATATGGCTTCCGGCGGGACCGCCGAAGATTCCATACTCGTGCTGCAGGCATACCATATCGATGTTGTGGAAATTCAGGAATTCAGCGGCTTCCTGATACGACGTCACATTGTCCTGAGCGAGCGACCATCGCACCCGGGAGGGATAGTCATATCCTTCTTCCGTGTCGTTGACCGGGAGCGCCAACAGTCGAGCTGATCCGCACTCCGTCGATATGGCTGCGCACAGATCCGTGGTAAAGGTGGCGATCCCACAATGTCGCGGAAGATAATTGCCGATCACCGCGATCCGACTGGGGAGCGATGGCTTCCCCTGCGATCGTGCGCGCACCGCTGCCGCTTCGTCTCGTAACGCTGGACGCGCACTCACCACTTCCAAGGCGCCCTTGGGAAACACCGTATTCAGTAGCGACATTTGTTCCTAATCTGGTGAGAACATGGGCCGAAGAAAGCCATCTTCCCGATCGTTCTCCAGCGAATCACCGGCGCTTTGAGACCAAGGTGGCTGATCTAGACACTTTGGGCTCTTGGTTTGTGTTTGCATCCTGGGATGGATTTACCTCACTTCAGTATGCAACGGGAGTGAACTTGCGGACTGGTCAAAATTGACCATTCGCGCTGGTGGCGTCACACCGCACAGATGCGGAATTCTCACTCCACTAGGCCGTAACCTGCACGGGCACTAACTCCGGCATGCAACGGGAGTTTTGGATGGCCTTGACCGCGTCTTCGGCCGTGAATCTTCCCATCATCAGTGCCAGCTTGCGGTTGGTTGTCATCTGGACGGGAGTCCGATCAATCCGCTGCACGTAGGCAGGAGCGCGATCACCGCCATGATTCACTCTTACAACAAATTTGATGTTTGTCATGATTTCTCCTGTGCACTCGCGGTGAGAGAACAAACGGAAGGCGAGATACGCCGCCTCCCGTTCCTTCACCAACTGCCGATATTTAGGCGGCCTTGCCGTGGGCCTTGGCTTCGAGGGTCTTCTCGCTGCCAACATTTACCTTGATCTGCTTGGGCTTGGCTTCAGCCTTCTTGGCAAGGTTGATCTTCAGCACGCCCTTGTCATAGTGGGCGTTCACCTGCCCCGTATCTACCGAACTGGGCAGCGTGAACGAGCGGGTGAAGCTTCCGTACTGCCGCTCGACGCGACGGAAGTTCTCCTCTTTCTCTTCCTTCTCGATCTTGCGCTCGCCATGGAGGATGCCCGTTAATTCGTAGAAAGTAGCGACTCTCAACCGCGGTCATAATGACCGAGGTGGTTTTTTCTGCCAAGAAAAAGGAGAGAGTCGCTATGAAGAGACGATACCAGATCGACCAGCAAC
>Ga0208043_1000268_pt1 | contig 25649 bp, 27 predicted proteins | sample Sb_taG_12_FD_187710 | JGI IMG/M metagenome (GOLD analysis project Ga0208043, IMG submission 187710) | Peat soil microbial communities from Weissenstadt, Germany - Sb_50d_9_AC metaG (SPAdes) (version 2) | ecosystem: Environmental > Terrestrial > Soil > Wetlands > Peat | place: Germany... | reverse complement strand
GAAATTGGGTTCGTTTCCCGGCTCGATTTCGCGACGGTTCGTCCTAAGTCACAATATGCCAATGATTAACACTACGAGCAAATTGGCTTCGTTCTGGCGCTTTTCTATGACCGCCAGCTTCGTCTCTTCAGTCTCGCTGGCCACTGGCCACTGCCTGATGACCACCGTTCTCCCGTCCCACGTCCACGCCCTACACCGGGACCAGCGGGGTCAGGTCGTGCGCAGACCCTTCCCCGCTGGCTACTGCCCGACGCCGAGGCCGAATTGCCAAAGACCGAACGGGGCCCGATCTCGACGATCGGCCCCTCTATATCCGTATGTCACCGAATGGGGCGATTCCTTCGGGCAGATCAAACTTTTCCTCCCCACCCGCCGCCGCCCAGCCGTGGGGCGGAAGGGGCCACCCGCTTTCTGGCACAAGGCGCAGAAACGGGTACGCAGCTAGAATCAATAACTAGCTGCGTCCCCATTTCCAACCCCGAGCGGAGCGAGTTCACAATCTATCAGAGCCTGTGTTTTCCCTCAGCCGTCTACCCGGTGCTGGCGCAGGGCGGCAAGTGGGACGAAACCAAGGATCCGTTCGCTGTGCCACGGAAGTGAGTCCTGGTATTACCCAGGCACGAAAGAAACGCATTGCAGGTCAGGCTGGAAAGCCTGACCTACTTCCTTGCCGGAGTAATAGCCGGCGTGCAAAGCTCTGCGGACTCTCCAGCGGGGCTACTGAGGACGTGCTGCGATCTTCGGCTTGGGAGTGATTTGTCGGAAGTGGGGGCCGCGGAGGACGCTGCTCGAGGGGCTCGGTTCGCGACGGGAAAACGCAATACCTTCGATCTCAACCAGCAATTCTGGGCGACACACATCGGCCGTGGTGTAAATCGCCGGCATGTCGCCCAGCCTCTGGGCACAGACCGCCAGGATCTTTGGATAGTCCTCTGTCCTCTTGATGTAGACCCGCGCCTGACCCAGACCCTCCAGCGAGCTTCCGAACCCAGGTAGACCGTGGCGACCGAGGTTATCCTCGGAGATCAGGGCTTCGATATTATCGAGGGCTTCATGGGTCTGGGCAACCGCGTCGCCGAGGTGTCGAGACTCCGAGTTGGTGATGCTGGCCGTGCCGGAGATGAAGAGGGTCATGTCCGGGCCGTAAGACAGTGCCATGGCCCGAGAAAACCTGGGGCTCTGGAGGCTGTAAGACCTGGCGTAGTCGTATGCCGATGTCTGACGAGGATTCTCGAGCGCCATGGCGATGATGTCGTCGCGATCGGTGGCAAGGGCAATCGCCCTGACCGTGAGATCGCGGCCCTCGGCTCCGATGCCCGTGCTTGCCGGAAAGACCGGACCACGTCGCGTCTCCCGCTGGTAGCCGGCCAGGAAAGGTATATCCTTGTAGAAATCGGCCCGGGCGCGGTTCAGCTCCTTGTAGCGCTGGGTCGTTCCTTCGGCGGCGACGATTCCACCGAGGTAGAACCATGTGCGAATCACTTGATCGAAGCGGACACCTCGTCCGTGAAGCAGCGAGCGGATTCGGCGGAGTGTGTTCGCCGTACTTTCGTACGCGCCGGCCGTCGAGGTTCCGGGAACGACCAGAGTACAGTAGGCCCAGGTCAGACCATCGTGCCGGAGCATGACAAGCTGCTCGCTCACACGTTCAATCTCGACTTCGCACCTGCCACGCCTGACGCCGTGGGCCTCGATCGACAGCAGTTTCCCATCACATAGAGGTTGGGGGACGTAACTTGTAACAGGCAAATCGGCGCCGTAGAAATCGCGGATGATCTGGCGGCACTCGTCGATCTGGCTGGGTTCGGTCAGAAAAACCGTCTGCCGGATGATCGACTGGCGGGTGCTCTCCGCCCTCAGCACGTCATCGAGACTCTGCAACGCGTTCTCGGCCTGCTCGCGGAGAGTGCCGCCACGCTGAGGGATCGCTGTGGCAAAGACATGACCGATGTCATTCAGCTCGACGGTCGCTAATCCAATCCCCTGGTGGGATGCCTTGCACATGGCGTGCGCGGACATTCCGAATTCCTCCATGAGAGTACGACGGCCAATGGCAGGAAAACCGACCGCAGGAGACAGTCGCTCCAGAGCTGGGACCGAGGAGTCGCGCCGGTTCACCCGAGCTGCAACGCCTTGCTTAGCACCACCATGGACGTGGTGCGCGGGTGGAGACCCAACCTATGAAATGACTTCCATAGGAGGGGGCCGTCGTAGCCTACCGGAAACCGCCCGCCATGAGCGGTTTCAGGTCGTCTCAGATGTGCAGGAATCGACAAATCCTCCCCCTCGCGGTCAAACCGTTTGGGGAGTTCGAGACCCTTGCACGAAACGCGAACCAAGTTTCCATAAACCATTCACAATGGTTAGAGAGGCAAACAGACCGTTCACTCGTCTTTCGATGATCAACCGTCCATGCAGTGCGCGGTTTCCCGATGGGGACCGTGGCCTCCGTGACCACCACCGGTGGGTGCCATCGGCCGCTCGTTTTTTTTAAAGAGTCGGCCAGACCAGGTATTGAGCTTGAGTCGAAAGGGGAAGGGGATCTGGTCGAATCCTTGGGACTTTACCAGTAACGACCTCCGATGGCAACGGAAGCTTGCACATGGTCCAGGGCCCGGAGAACAAACGGCCGTCACTGGATTCTGGGGTTTGTGTGCTTCAATATCCGGACACCCAACATTGCAAGTTCAGGCTCTCGATTGCCCGTCTGCCTCAATCTCTGAGGATCGATGGTTCGGGGGGCCGATTTGCTCTAGGAGAAAACGGACGACCCGGATAGATTGCCCACTTGTCCAATAGCGACCTGATCATGTCAGGAAGCTACACGAAGGAGATCGTTCTGAGCGCGATCCCGGGAAGCAACGTGGGGCAAAGGTTTCCTCTCGAGCCGCCCTGGCACTCTGCTCGCCGGAGGATTGCTCAGGCTCGAGAACAGCGAGGACAAGTGATGGAGTACTTGAATCGCGAGCGTATCGAGCGGGTCTCTCACAAATCATTTCAGAGTCAGCAACCCTACCCCTGGGTCGACATTGAGGGAATCTTGAGCCCTGAGGGTCATGAGCTTCTCCGCCAGACTCTGCCTGATGCCTCGATGTTCGATCGCAGGGTCGGTGTGAAACGCGCCTTCGGGCAGGGTTATCACGACCGGTACATCTTGCATTACCATCCGAGTCTGGATCTCGCGGAGCCGTGGAAGGACTTCGTCGCGGAGCTTCACGGCAAGACGTACGAGTCTCTGATCCGCCGCATGTTCGGTCTTCGCCGAAGCGCGCGCTTTGTCCTCACCCTGGAGTGGTATTACGCGTGGCAAGGTTGCGGCGTCTCGCCGCACTGCGACGCCCGCCGCAAGCTGGGCACCCACATCTTCTACTTCAATACGGAAGCGGATTGGGAATCGAGCTGGGGAGGCCGCATCCTGATCATGGACGACGGCGGACGTCTGAAGACGCATTCAGCCCCGGAATTCGATGATCTCGGAGTTGCCGCGTCGTTGGACCCCCGGGGAAATGGAAGCCTGCTCTTCCAGAGGACGGCGCATTCCTGGCACGGCGTTCGGCCGCTGGAATCTCCGCCCGGCCACATGCGAAAGCTCTTCATCGTCACGATCAACGTGCCGACGATTCAAGTGCTCTGGCGGCGCGTCCGCGGCAAGGACCCCGACGGGTATCCGCTCAAGAATCCAGAAATGCCGCATTCCATTCCGGCTTGAGCAGTCCCGCCGTCGGTCGACGCTGAGAGTCAGAATGTCGGGCGGCACTCAATGACAACCCTATCGGCTTCTCGCAGGGGCTTCTTGGCCTGAGACTCTCTCTTCGTCTTCGTCAGGCTCGACTTCAAGGCGGTGGGCCAACGCGGTCAGGGCTCGCATTTCGTTAAGGTTCACCAGATAAACGCACACGCCTTCGAGTCCGCAGCCAAACATCAAGACGCGGAGGCCCATCATGACCACGGCCCCGCTGGGATGCCCCACCAGCTTGAAGAGCTGGCCGCCAACCTCCTCGGTCAAACCTAGGGCGCCGAAAGGAAGGGGGACGGCCATGGTGAAAAATGTCAAAGGGGCCATCAGAAAGTGCTGGCCGAGGGTTGTGGTCATCCGAGAGGAAAAGAGCGTCTTGCCGATGAGAAAAAAAACTACCACGTTCAGTCCATGGCTGATCACAGACAGGCCGAGGCCGGCCAGTAGAACGTCGAGCCGTCGCCGGTAATTCGTCGACGCCGCCTTCAGCTCGGCCATGATCGTCGATAGCCGCCCGCGCCCTGAGCCGGCCTGTCCCTGGAAGATTCGGGGCATCGGTTGGCGGAAGATTGCCGCAAGTACGACCAGCCCCAGCCCCAGCGCACCCCAGGCGACCACAATCAAACTGCGGACCTTGGGCGTGGCCAATCCCCACGCCAGTACACCGGCCACCGCAGCGAGGATGAAGAGCCCTAGTAGGCCCAGAATCCGGTCGATCACCATCGAGGCGATCGCCTGCGTTTTCCTGATCTGCATCCTCGCCAAGTACGCCGCCTTGATGACGTCTCCCCCCACTGCGCCAGCGATCACCAAGTTGAACACGTAACCGATGAAACCCAGGAGAATCGAGGACCGGAGCGTGAACCTGGGCTCGATGACCCGGACCAGAATCGACCAGCGAACGAAGGTGATGAGCAAGCTGACCTGCGTGATCAAGAAGGCCAGACCGAGTAAACGCAGGTCAAGTCGCTGGCCCAAAACCTCGCGGATCGTGTCGCAATTCTGCCAAAGAACAAGCGACATCGAACCGACCGTCAATCCGGCGAGGAGGATATGCACGATCAGGTCGATCCGGCCGGGCTGCAATGATCTCACCAGTATGATCCCACTTGCGCACCACGGTTGCTGCCCGGATCAAGCTCGGTTCCGTCAAGGCCGCCGGTGTCGCCAAGGATTCGAAGGCCGCACGACTCTGATTTGCCAGGCGCGTGGTGGCACCGGTTCGGCCTTTTGAAAAGTACCGCGGAGATCACGATCAGAGCTCGCCTGTCGAAGGGGATTCTCGCGGTTCGAGGAAAGCCGGCAGCAACGGGTGCGCGTCACTTCGCCACCACTCTCGGAGAAGCCTAGTACGAATCACGCCGCCTGCCCTTCCCGATGCAGAATCGCATGAAGCCCGCCTGATCGACGGCGCAGGCGATGGGACAGGGTGCGAAGCCGGAAACTGGCCTTCGGGAGATCGAACCGGAGTCAAAGTGTTCTATTGTGGTAGGAAGGGGAGCGTGTACTTGTCACATTCCAGGAAATGACGCCGCATGGCTCGATGGTGGATCGCTCGAGCAGGTTTGTTTCTCACGGTGTTCGCAGTGGTCGCGCTGTCGGGTCCGGGGCGGATCGACATCGTCGACGGCCAGACCCGGTACGAGGTCGCCCGCAGCCTGGTGGAGCATGGCGACTCGATCATACGAGACCCAAACGTCTGGTTCGCCGTGTTTCCAGGCCGAGACGGCCTTCGTTACACCAAGTACCGCTTCCCGCAGTCGGCTGCCGGAGTGGCAGCAATCTTGGCGGCCGATTGTTCCGGTCCGGTGAATGAAGGACGTCGGCATTTTTTTTTCACGCTGACCAGCTCCGTCGCGTGCGCCACCCTGGCTGTCATCTACGCCTCTCTTTTTCGACGCCTGGGACACGGGCCGCGAGCTTCCCTGCTCTGGGCGGCGGGGGGTGTTTTTTGCACTCCGAGCTGGTTCTATGGCACTAGCACATTCGACGACATCCTGGGATCAGTGGCTGTGGTTCTCGCGGTGTCATCGGCTCTGGCGAGTCGGCAACGCCATCCCGGGGCGGGAGCGGTTCTCGCCGGGCTGGCATTGGGCTTGGCCTTCCATTGCAAGGAGCCCCTTGGCATTTTTGTCTTGCCGGTGCTCGCGGCGATTTACAATCCCAAACTCGATTGGCGGTCACAGTGGGGCCGGCAGGCGATCGTCGTCTTGCTGCTTGCGGCATCGGTGGCTGTGTACCTGGGGTACGACTGGTACAAGTTTCCTCCGGGGTCCACCACCGGCCACGCCGAGCTCATGAAAAAGTACGCTCCCTTCTGGTCCGGCAGTCCAGAGGTCGCCCTGCTGGCGATGTCATTCAGCCTGGGTACGGGGGTGTTGTTCTACAACCCTGCAATCCTGATCTGTTGTTCCGGCCTCCGCGTTTGGTGGAGTGGTGAGAAATTGTTCTGTCTGTCGCTCTCGGCGGCGATCGCGGTCTTCATCCTCTTCATTTCCTCGCTCACCTTTTTCAAGGGAGATCCCGCGTGGGGCCCGCGTTACTTGACCCCGATCTTCGCGGTCCTGTGGATCCTCGCGCCGGCCGGTTCCCGTCTCGTGCGCGGATGGGTCGTCGTCACCGCGCTGGGGCTGGGCCTGGTGGTCCAACTCAACGCGCTTTGCATCGATCCGCACCGGCTCTACATCGAACAGTGCCTGCCCTCGGCGTTCTACGTTTCCGCCCCCGGTCTTTACTTCCATCCTGCCATTTCCCACCTGATCAATCGCCCGCGCGAGATCGCTGAAGTCCTCTCAAGCCAGGGGGATCGAGCCAACCGCTACTCCCCCGCACTCTCACCCACCTTTGCATTCCCTGTCATCGACTTTGTCGAGAAAGGGCCAGCGGCACTACGAAAGTACCATGTTCTCAACGGCTTCCGTTTCTGGTGGGCCAGTTTTCTGTATCTCGACGGCCAATCGCGACCTGTCGATCTCACACGAAGCGTGGTTCTCCTGGTTCTGGCGGCCGTGGCGGGATTGATCCTGCAAGTCTTCAGTACGCGCACATCGGAATCCTGAGACCTGGCTCTGCCCGGGAGACGCACTCCGGCGCAAGCCCCCTTTCGCTCCCGACACGGAGATCTCGGAAGTTTCCCCCGGGCAAGGATCACTGAGCGAATTGCATTCTATGGTAGAGAGGGTGGACCGGACGGCGCCGCTCATGAAGTCATGCCGCCGATTGTTGCAGTGAGGTGTTGGCGATGAGGATCGAGGAAGAACGGTTTTACCCGGACGGCTTCATGCCGCCGTGGGTACGCTATCAGCATCTCGAACGATACCGTTGGGCGGCGAAGCTCATCGCCGGCAAACGCGTGCTCGACGTGATTTCCTGGCTCGGGCGCGTGGGCCGGCGCTGGCCGGCGCTGGCGGTCAAGTTTCACCAGGCCCGAAAATGCCTTGGCTGGCCATGGGAATCTCCTCAGCGGCACCTGCCAACTCCTTGCTCCGGGGAACCAGCGGTTACCCAGGTGCTGATTGCCGCCTGCCTGTCCGAAACGCCGTCGTGGAACACCGCCTCTGGAAGAGGATGAATGACAGATCAGTTGGGCGAATCAGTTCTGGGCAGGCCGACCGATGCTCGACGCTGCCCGCGAGACTGCCTTTCGCAGACCAAAGCGCATGACGGACTCTCTCAGGGAACTGCAATGGCGATCGGACCTCGCATCCGCGCATGGCTCGGCCCCCTCGAAGGACCGGCTGCAAACCTGTATCGAGCTTGCTTTGTCGATCTCGGGCATCTCGCTCGGCTGGTGCGGGAGTGAGATGTCGGAAAGGGCCTGAAACCCGGCGGCCGATTCGTCCTGAAGGATTGGGAGAGGCAGACCAATCTCGCCCATCTATTGTGCTATCTCAGCGAAGGTATATCACCGGGGACCGGATCCGATACAGGTCCGCGGACGAGTTTCGGACACTCTTGCAGTCGATCTTCGGCTCGGGAAGTATCGAGCGAGAACTCCGAATTCCCCCATGGCGAAATAACGTGGCTTACTTCGTCAAAACTTGAATTGGTAAAGCAAATCCCCGAAACCGTAGACGCATCGTTATCGCCGGCTTCACCGCTGGGCCCTCGAGCCTGAGCGTCGGTTTCATCGGAACTTCAGGTTTTGAGTTGCGCCGGAGACCGTCCCAATCCGATTGGGCACTTTGCCAAACCGATACGATAGCGAGGCAGGGTCCGTTCGACGATCCGGGAATCTCGCAGGTAACGATGCCAACCCGCGGGCCCCAGACGGAGAAACTGAGAGAAAAGATCTAATGGATTTGATTCACGTCCATGAACAAAGGCCGCGAGGCCGGTGTTCAGCTCGATGGAAAAGCGGGCAACGCGTTGGCCCAGCGAATTGCCGGCGCGAGCCAGTCCGCCGGCACCAAGGTGGCGGTCCAACACGATCTCCTGCTGTCTGCGAAATTCCAACACGTGGGAACTGCCCTGCATGGTTTGGGCCTTTGGATGGATCCGAAAGGCACTCAAAGGCCGGGGATGATGACCAGATCGGGCCCGAGCTCGACGTCACCGGGCAAGGGGCAACGCCATGTCCCGACTCTCCTTCCAGCCGGATCGATGAACCACGAGGAATGCCGAAACATCGTGACGTGAGGCGCCTTGGCGACCAATCTTCTGAGGGTAACCAGGCGGTCCTTTAGCCACAGATCGTCCTGATGCAAGAAGCAGGCGTAATCTCCTCGAGCCTGAGATAATCCGTGGTTCGTCTGGGCCACCCAGCTTCCCGGACGACCGCATCGGAAAAGTTTGAGCCGCAGCCTGGTTGTGTAAGACTCCAGGATCTCGACGGTTCTGTCAGTCGATCCACCGTCAACCGCGATCACTTCGACGTCCCGGTCGCCCTGGGCAAGAACACTGCCAAGTGCCCGCTCGAGATAATTCTCGCCGTTGTAAACCGGCATCACCACGGTTAGCCATGGGTGATTGATGGTGTTCATATCGCGAGTTGACAGAGCATGTTTTTTTCCAAGTATTGAATCACCTTCAAGACCGTCGGCATCTCAATCACCGGGGGGGCAATCGGTACGCCTGCCTTGACGCGGCATGTCCAGGATGCCGACCAGGAACCCCGCGGCCGCGGCTTCCAGACCGAGGCAGAAGAGTGTGCCGGCGAAGATCCATTGACCGGGGAGCGGTACCTCCATGGTTCGCAACCAATGACCGAATACCGGGACTCCGAGAGCCACCCCCAGCGCCATCAGGGAAACTCCCAGCGTCATGCCCCGCTCGACGGACAAGAACGCCGCCAGTCGCTCCACGCCGGGATCACGGAAGACGGGGTCGGACAGGTGCGCGTAATACCTGGCCAGGAGCCCGAAGACGAGCAGATGAAACCCGCTGATGGCAACCAGCGAGGCAGTGTACATGAAATTGGGCCCGAGAATCCCGCTGTAGGCCCCGAAACCCGCCAGGACCACGATGGGAATCACGCCCAGCCCCAGCAGCGTCAGAACCAGTCCCGGAATGATGAACAAAAATGTTGGCGTGCACAGCAACATGTAACGCAGGTGACGCCACCCATCCTGAAAACTCCGCAGGTGGGGAGGGCGATCACGGCCATCGGGATGCAGGACGATCGGCACCTCGGTGACCTTCTGATGGCTCACACACGCTTTGACCACCATCTCGCTGGCAAATTCCATCCCTGGTGAGGCAAGGCCCAGCTTCGCGCAGGAATCCTTACGGAAGGCCCGCAGACCGCAATGAGCATCGCCGATCGGCGTCCGGAAGAAAAGGTTGAGAATCCCGGTCAGAACCGGGTTGCCCACGTAGCGATGCAGCCAGGGCATCGCGCCGGGGAGAATGCCGCCCCGGAACCGATTGCCCATGACCAGGTCATAGCCCGCCCTCAACTGCTCGACGAACGGCTCGAGCGCTGTGAAATCGTACGAATCGTCCGAGTCGCCCATGACGATATAGCGCCCTCGGGCGGCCTGAATTCCCGCCCGCAAAGCATGGCCGTAACCCTGCCGCGCGACATCGATGACCCGGGCACCATGTTCTCGAGCGATCTCCTGCGAGCCGTCGCTGCTCCCATTGTCGGCGACGACCACCTCCCCGCGCACATCCAGTTGTTGCAATGCCCGCAGCGCCTTGTCCACACACCGACCGACCGTCCGCGCCTCGTTCAAACAGGGCATGATCACGGAGATCTCGAACTCCGAGGCAGCCGGCTCCGGAGGATTCTCGACTCGAGCAACCACGGTCATGCTCATCAAGCCGTCTCCCCAGTGTGTTGCCGATTTCTACCGGACATGGGATTCTCGAAGCCACCTCAATCCAGTTATAGGACACGAATGGTGCGGTCATCAGAAACGCGCTCGATCTCAAGGATGAAAAGGAAAAGGACGAAGAGGACAGAAGAGGACAGAAGGACAGGCGAGGGCCGGCGGGGGATGGTCTGCGCAGAACCTGACTCCGCTGGTGCGGCGGCTGGCGGTTGAAGAGTGGCGGGTTGAGAGTGGCCAGTGGCCAGTGAATACGAAGTGACCGAGGGCCGACGGGCGGTCTAGTCTGACCATGTCCGTGACGGTGTCGGTTCAAACGGGGAAACCTCCAACTTCGGGCGTGAGCCCGACTGCCTCCGAATCGGATCGGACCCTCGGCCAAGCTTGGGGCAGGGGGGAACGCCACTCGCGGGTCAAGAAAACTACCCATCGAAGCCATTTTCTTGCTGAGACATAAACGCGAGCGATACATCGACTTGAACGCGGCGCAGAACGGACCCAATTCCGGGGGCTGGCGCGCAGGGCCACGGCGTCCGCAGTGAACGACCCGACCGAGAGAACGTGCACGGCACAGGACCGGGCGATAGAATCGGATGAACATCCTGTGAATGAGCCCGGCCTCGTGCGAGCACCCCATGAACCCATCCGCCAAGCCACTCATCGACTCCTACGGCAGGGTGCACAACAACCTGCGGATCAGCGTGACGGACCGCTGCAATATCCGCTGCGTGTATTGCATGCCCGAAAACCCCGAGTTCTTACCACGGAATCAGCTCCTGAGCTACGAGGAGATCGAGCGGTTCGTGCGGATCGTGGTGCCGCTGGGAATCGACAAGATCCGCCTGACAGGAGGCGAGCCGCTGGTCAGGCGCGACTTGCACGTGCTGGTCGCAAAACTCGCCGCGATTCCGGGCATCCAGGACATCGCACTGACAACCAACGGAATCCTTCTGGCTCCGCTTGCGCAGGCGCTCTGGAATGCCGGCCTGAGGCGGATCAACGTCAGCCTCGACACCATGGACCCGGATCGATTCCAGCAACTGACCAGGCGACCCGGCTTCGAGCAGGTGATCGAGGGAATTCTCGCGGCCAAGGCCGTCGGTTTCGAACCGGTCAAGGTCAATGCGGTGACGATGAAGGGGTGCACCGAAGAGGACATTGTTCCGCTCGCCCGGTTCGCCCGGGAGCACGGGCTGGAAGTGCGGTTCATCGAGTACATGCCGCTGGATGGAGGTTTGTGGGAACGTGAGAAGGTCCTCTTCGCCGCCGAGATCATTGAACGGCTGACGCAGGAGATCGGACCGCTGGTTCCATCCCCGGACCAGGACCCGCGCGCCCCGGCCATTGATTATGACTATGTCGACGGCGGCGGACGCACCGGCATGATCGCCTCGGTCAGCCGCCCCTTCTGCATGAGCTGCAACCGGGTCCGCCTGACCTCCGACGGCAAGCTGCGCAACTGCCTGTTCTCCCTCGAAGAGACCGACATCCGCGGCCTGCTGCGCGGCGGTGCCGGCGACGAAGAGATCGTCCGAGCCATCCGTGAATCCGTCGCCTCCAAGTGGGAAGGGCACGAGATCAACACCGCCCGATTCATCCAGCCCGAGCGACTGATGCATTCGATCGGGGGGTAGGGCGTCTCGATCTGGACGACGCGATGGAAGTTTGTGCCGGGGCAGGCGTCGATCAGCCTCGCTCCATCCCCCAGCTCGCCGGGCCTCATGCAGAGGTCGAAGCTCAGGCCGAGGTCGCCGAGCAGGCGGACGCCCCGGACGAACCGATCATCGAGGCAATAGCCAGGGGGCGAGCCCGACCCGTGCAGCACCTGGCGCACACCCTTGATCACAGACCCTCTGGCGAAAGGCTCGATGTACCCGCGAACCGGTCCGAGGACGGCCGCCCGGAGATCACCGCGGCAGCCAGCACACTCTGGCCACGGCGGCAGAGCTCGGCCACGGCGCGGGCCTCCTGCTCCTGTCGGGTCGGGTCAACGTCCACTTCCATGTAGATCGCCTTGACGATATTCAGTCCCTCGCCGGCCCGGCGATAATCGTCGACCTTGAAGTCGCGGTGAAGTCCTCGGATCGTCATCAGCCGGCCGTTCGCGCGGTGAAATCCAGCCGGCGGACCTGGTAGCGGCGGACCTTGGCCGCGTCGATCTGGAAGCCCAGGCCCGGCCGCGTGGGAACGGCGAACAGACCCGGTGCGGAGAGCTCCAGCGGGGGGACCACGTAATCGTCCACGAACCACCGCGCGGCGGGCTCGATGTCGGTGGGGTACTTGCAGTTGGCCAGCGTGGCCAGGTGAATGCCGTGGGCCTGACCCAAACCGAGTTCGGGCATGGAGCCAACCCAGCAGGCGATGCCTTGCTGGTAGCAAAGGTCGTGGATGGCCCGGGCCGGACCCAGCCCGCCCACGCGCTGAATCTTGAGGTTGACGATCCGACAGGCTTTTCTCCGGATGGCCTCGGCGGTCAGTTCAAGGGTCTCGGCAGTTTCGTCGAGGCAGACCGGGGTGCTGACCGCTTCCTGGAGCCGGGCCAGTCCGTCCAGGTCCGATGCTTTCATGGGCTGCTCGAGCATGAGCAAGTCGAACTCATCCAGTTCGCGGAACACGTCGATGTCGGCGGCCGTGTAGGCTCCGTTGCCGTCAACCATCAGGGGAATCTCGCCGAAGTGCTGGCGGACCGCGCGGACAAGCTCGACATCGCTTCCGGGCTTGATCTTGATCTTCACCCGGCGATACCCTTCGGCCAGATGGTTCTCGATGGTCTTGAGTAGTTCAACGATCGAAGCGCAGAGCCCGACGGCAAGCCCTGACTCGACTCCCAGGCTGATCTGCTCATCGATCGCCCCCAACATCTGGGCGATGGTCGCATGGTGGGCCTGTCCCAGCAAGTCCCACAGGGCGTTCTCGGCGCCGGCCGCGGCGAATCGGCTGCCGGTCCAGGTCGAGGCCAGCGCTGCGATCTCGGCGGTAGAGTTGACTGTCCGGCCGATCAGGCTGGGAGCGATCGTATTCCGCAGGTCGTCCCAGCAGCCGTCAGGAGTATCGGTCGAATAGCCGAAGCTGGAAGCCATGGGCGAACTCTCGCCGTGGCCGATGCCCGTCGATGTTTCCACCGCCACAAGGATCGCATCCTTGATCGCGACTTCTCCGCCGGAGATGCGAAACGATTCCTTCAGAGGGATCTGCAGATGGGTCAACACGACCCTTTCGATCGGACTCGTCGCTGTCATCATGCTGGCCTCGCTTCCCGCAATCCTCCAGAATTCCGATTGTCTGATGATGCCGTCAGCGCCTCGAGAGGAATTGCTCGCACGAGGGGAAGAACAGTCTCCGGTACATCGATCGAGCCCGCTTCAGGCCCATCCCAGGAGCCCGTGCCGGCGTGGCTCGCAACATTCCTCACCATATCACACAACCCCAGGAATTTCAGCAGGTTGGAACCAGGCGAAGATTGCCGCGGCCGGCCCAGGTTGATAAACTGCCTGTGGGTTTCGCGGCAAATGCGCGCGGTTCGTCGCTCAGAGGAAGATGCCATGACGCCCCCCCGCTCCGACTCCCCTTGGTACCGCGATGGCCTGGCGTTTTCCTGCACTCGGTGCGGGGCCTGCTGCACGAGTGCACCTGGTTATGTTTGGGTCACACACGAGGAAATCAAGGCTCTGGCTGAGTTTCGAGGAGAAACGATGGACCAGTTCTCATCGAAGTTCGTCCGCCGGGTGGGAGACCACTATAGCCTGACCGAACGGAAAGGCGGGGATTGCATCTTCTGGGACGCCCAGGCGGGGTGCACGGTGTATCTTGCGCGTCCCGTCCAGTGCCGGACCTGGCCTTTCTGGCCCGAGAATGTCGAGACACCAAAGGACTGGGAAGGAATCACCCGGATCTGTCCAGGCTCTGGCAAGGGTCGCCTCTACGGCGTTGACGAGATCCTGGAATCGATAGAGAAAGTGCGCAAATGATCGCTCCAATGGAAGCGGGACCGCCGCTGTCGCCCGACGCGCTCGCCGAGATCCGCGACAAGCTGACGGCCTTGTACCGAGAGCTCGACGAAGCGGTGGCCATGATGGGCCCGGTCTGCCAGTTGAGCGGACGGTGCTGCCGGTTCAAGGACTATGGTCATACTCTCTTCCTGTCAGCTCCCGAAGCCCAGTTGCTGGTTGCCGACGCGCCCCAGCCTCCTGGGCAGCTTGACAACGGTGAATCGTGCCCCTGGCAGGATGCCCGCGGGCGCTGCACGGCCCGAGATGCGCGGCCCCTGGGCTGCCGCGTCTTCTTCTGCGATCCGTCCTTCGAGACCGTTGCGCCCGAGCTGTCCGAGACCTTCCTGGCGCGGCTCAAGCAACTGGCCAGCAGGCACGACTGGCTCTGGAACTATGCACCGCTCCACCAGCATCTGAGGCGGGCCCAGGTCGAGGGCCGACTCAAGATCGCGCCGGCTGGCTCCGACATCCAGCCCGAGGGACCCTTCATCGCGAGCTCCGACCTCTGGACGAGCACTGCCGCCGCGGTAGAAAGGCCGGGCGAACGAACCCCGGTCCGATGATGACAGATCGGCCGCAACCCCGCTCAAGCCTCTTGAAATCGACCCCAAGAGTGACCAGCGGAGTGTTTTTTCTTGACATTAACCCAAGCAGCAAATACATTTGAGCCACTCGCCGCGCGCCATGGGCTTGACCACGCCTTCGTGGAGATTGCCAACGTGACCAAGAAAGAAATCGTCAAGAAGATCTCGGAAGATATCGGTCTGACCCAGCTCAAGACCAAGGACATTGTGCAACGGACGCTCGACGCCATCATCCAGACGCTCGTGTCGGAAGGCCGAATCGAGTTGCGGAACTTTGGTGTCTTCGAAGTCAAGAGGCGTGCCCCGCGCAAGGCGCGCAATCCGCGCACTGGAGACAAGGTTTACGTTCCGTCGAAGAACGTGGTGACCTTCAAACCAGGTAAGGAGATGGAAGAACTGGTACGAAAGATGAATCCGGAAAATCTTCCGCTATTGGAAGAGGTCTCAGATGCCGATGAAGAAAACAACGGACCCGTTGAGCCCGTCGCCGAGCCACACGCCCAGACGTCCGCCGAGTAAATAGCCGAGCCCCGCACGATCAATCGCGGCGTCTCCCGGCGGCGTGCACGGCGGGCTGGAGCGAGGCGATCTGGTGCCGTACCGCAACGCATCGGAACCCCGAGTGCACGTGCGTGAGGCCAGCATGCAAATCATGCTGGATAAGGACTCCGGCTCAAACCGAGGGGAAGGCCTCGGTAGCGAGTCCCCGGATCGGACCCGCTCAAGGAGTGAGCGGACGGACTGGTCCGAGCGATATCGAAGGCGGGAGGAGCCCGAAATGCGGAAACTTCTGGCGGCCCTGGCAATCATGGTCGCTTCCCTCGCGTTGTTCGAGGGCTGTGCGCCCATCCCCCTGCCGCACTATGCGGCCTACAAGCCCAGGCGAGTTGAAGAATTGCTCGTCGACTCGGAAAACCTCCGGCAAGCTGGCGACGATTGGGAGCGATTCTGGCTTCTCGATACGCCTTCCCACTTGACGCCATTTCGCACCAATGGCTCCCTTGGGCCCTGATCTGAGGCACGCCTCATCGGCCTCGCCATCTCGCAACGTCGGTCCGCGACTGGCAATCCATCGCCGGATCGACCCGATGCGAAGAACTTGCTCACGAATACCGCCCGGCCGGGCGAACGATTCGCCACGCCGGCCTTTGCCTTGCTGCGACCCTGCTCGCTCTCAAGGGCTCAGGTGGTCCTGAAAGAAGTCCTCGATCAGCGTCACATAACCCTGGGGATCTGTCTGATAAGCCTGAACATGGTCCACTCCGGGCAACATCAACGTCAGACACGAAGAACCCGCGGCATTGGCAAGCTGGTACGCCTGGCTCACGGGGACGATCGAGTCGGACTCGCCGTGGATCAGCAAAAGCGGCCGATTTCCCCAGGAGCGGGCCGCCTGGATGGGAACAAGGTCGTCCGTGCGAACGCCATAGACCCATCGGGCCGCGGTCAGGATGCCGGGGTTAAACCAGCCCGGCAGGTGACTGTGCTTGCTCAGTTGCTTCTTCAGCAACTCTGGCAAGTTCCCGTAGGGGCTGTCCATCACAACGACCTGGATGTCAGGATTCTGAGCCGCCTCCAGGAGCAAGGTCGATGCCCCCATGGAATAGCCCAGCCAGCCGATGCGGTCCTGCGTGAACCCCTCCGCCCGGGCCCAGCTCATCACTGCCCGGATATCGGCGCGTTCCCTGCGGCCAAGAGTCAGCCGCGACGGATCGCTCTGGCCGTGCCCGCGCAGGTCAAACAGCAAGACGTCATAATCGCCATGGTGCAGGTCGCGGCCAAGCGCCGCCATCTCGAGCCAGGAACTCCACATCCCGTGGACCAGCACGATCAATCGCCGCCGCTCTGGAGTGGGAAGATACCACCCCCTCAGGGTCACGCCGTCGCTGGTCCGTACCGACCACGCCTGAGCGTCGGAGCTTAGCCGCCGGGGATCGATCGTGAGCGGGTAGTTGGTGGGGCGAGTCAGTCGCTCCGCGGTGAACAGCGAGACCCCCACATATCCAGCTCCCAGCAACAGACAGACGCAAACTGGCGTCCCCAGGACAAACCGCCTGAGACCAGCTCGAGAGCTCATGCGACCCTCCATGATTGGAATTTTATCGATTGTGATCTTCCTGGCCGTCATCACTGAACCTGGAGTAGCCTATTCTAGCGGATCTGGCAAGCTGACGGAGACCAGGCTCCAGACGCGTCGACACAGGCCGCGTCCTGCGCCGGCCGAGGTTCTGATGTCGGGCCCCGGCAGCGCGGCGACAGAATCGTCCGGACGCCGGCGGCTGCACGACGGACCGAACTCTCCCGACACCGCGCAACGGGGCCGACGCCCCCATGGCAAGGCCGTTTTTCTCAAGCGCGCGGACCCTCCCGTCCGATGTCGATTGAGTGGACATGATGTCCATCAATCCCCGCCGATCAGGAGGAAAATGGGTGATGACGCTGCTCTATTCTGAACTCATCCATCCGACCGCCGTGATCGACACCGAAGCAGTAATCGCACCAGACGTGCAGATTGGTCCCTATGCAATCATCGACGGTCCGGTGCAGATTGGCCCGGGTTGCGTGATCGAAGCCCACGCGTGCTTGAGCGGTCCGCTCGTCATGGGGCGCAACAACTTCATCGGCCACGGGGCAGTGCTGGGCAAAGGCCCGCAGCATCGCGGTTACCGAGGCGAGCCCACAGCGGTTCAGATCGGCGCCAGCAATGTCTTCCGCGAGTTTGTGACCGTTCATCGCGGAACCGTGCAGGGCAGCGGATTGACCACGGTCGGTGACCGGAACATGTTCATGGTCGGTTGTCACGTCGGCCACGACGTCCGCATCGGCAATGGCTGCACGGTGGTCAATAACGCACTGCTTGGCGGTCATGTGATACTCGAGGACGACTGCATCCTCTCCGGCCATACGGCGGTTCAGCAGAAAGTCAGAATTGGCCGTCTGGCCATGCTCGGAGGCACTGGCGGCACCAGCAAGGACGTTCCGCCATTCATTCTTCAGCAAGGCTACAATTGCGTGACCGGGCTGAACATCATCGGCATCCGCCGCGCCGGTTTCTCAGCCCAATCCATCGACGCGCTGCGTCAGGTCTTCCGGATCCTCTATCGCGAGGGCCGACCCCTCCCGGCCGCGCTCGAACAGATCGAGGCCGATTTTGGCCACGTTGCGGAGGTCATCGAGTTCGTCACCTTCATCCGCATGTCGAGGACAGGGATCAACCCCGCACGTTCGCTGGATCGTCAACACTTCGACATTCACTGATAACCGGGACGTGCTCGAATGCAAACAATGCCGGGGAAGTCGCTTGCAACAAGCCTGAAGCGCAAGCGAAGGGCATTGAACGATATGCATTTTTCGAACACCCTTCGCTTGCGCTTCAGGCTTGTGAGCCCGGTTCCTGCCCACACGGACGGGAAGTCAGGAGCTCCGAGCCAGCGCTGTAGTATTAAGTGCCTGCCTGGTCGTCGCGTCGGGCTGGTTTCGACGACGGTGGACGGGAAGCTGCTTTTTCGATCTCCCGCCGCACGCGAGCGTATTCGTCGTCATCCAGCTCGCCCTCGGATCGAGCTTGCTCGAAGGAGGCCAGCAGCTCTTCGGGCGTCGCCGGCTCGATTTCCTCGTTGACTTCATGCCAGACCCGGTAGGCCATGACGCCCGCAATCGCCAGGGCGACCAGCACCACGATCAGACCGATGTTGTACCACGCAGCAGGTGAGAGGGTGGTAAGCAGGACCGCCCCCTCGAGGCCGAAGACGCTCATCAAGCTCGCCCTCAAATCCCAGGCCATGGAGTTTCGGATGCCGTTCCCAGCCGGCCAGCGAGCCGGCCTGACGGCATCGCTTCGGTTCGGGCTTGCAATACCACACGGCTGCTGGCAACCCTTCCGCTTTGCTTCGCGAGATCTCTTGATTATAATGAATAAACCGTTCGAGTGGCGTTCTCGAGAAAGCCATTTCGTGGTTTCTGCTCGTGTCGTGGAGCGTCACGATCCGAATTCTCGTGTCAGGGAAAGGACTTCCGTTCTACATTCGAGGAAGGTTGGACCCCATGAGTAGGCCAATGTTCCGCTCGACCGCGTTGCTCTTCCTGAGCTGTCTGGGAGTGGCTCTGGCACCCGCCTTGGCTCGGGCCCAGGCGACGCTACCTGGCGGCGGATTGGGTAACATCGCAAGCGATCCGTTCACATTCTACTACGCCTATTACCTTCCCAACCAGCAGATGCAGTCCATGAGGCCCACGCCGATGGACACGATCAACCAGGCCGTGATTGACCGCCAGTATTATGCACAAACCCAGAAGCAGTCACTCTACAACCCGATCTCGCCTTATGCCGAAGACTACGATCCGCTTCGACCCTACTCTCGGCAGCAGGGGAACGAACGCATCGCCCGGCCGTTTCGCTTCGTTCAGAATTCCTCCAACAGCGATGGCTCAGGTCCAGCCCTTTATTACAACCGCGCTGCTCAGTATTTCCAGGGTCTAAGAAAAGGCCGCGGGCCCAATGCGAACGTCGCCGTCACTAAACGCGGAGGCGGCCGGTATGGCGGAGGAGGTGGAGGAGGTGGAATGGGTGGAATGGGCATGGGAATGCCGGGCATGGGCGGAATGGGTTGACCGTTAGCCATGCCCACGGTGGGCATCATCGCAACCAGCGCAATTCTCGAACCATCGTAATGCCCTGCGACGGTGGTTCGAGAACACTCTCCTGGGGCCTGCATGCCCCATCGGCAAGGAGAGGTGACGAAGGGAAGATCGGTATGGCGGTTGGGCCCGAGCAGCGCTTGACTCCCGAGGATCGTGCCAATCTGGCGGCCTACATTGACGGCGAGCTGACCGAGAACGAATCACGAGCGATCGCCACCAAGCTGAGCTTGAGCCCCATCGCCCGACGCGAAGTGGAATCTTTGAAGAAGACCTGGGAACTGCTTGAGTTCCTTCCTCGGCCCAAGGCATCACTGGTATTCTCTGAGCGGACCCTGACCTCGGTCCGTGCGCTGGAATCGCGAGCGGGCTCCTGGGACCAGACCGCCGGCGCCTGGCTCGCCCAGGCTGCGAAGCTGGCTGTCTGCTTGGTCGTGGCAGTGGCGGCGTTCACACTTGGTTTCGCACTCACCCGCTGGGCCTGGCCCGACCCGGTGGCCCGTCTGGTCCGCGACCTCTCGCTCGCCGAGCACCTGGACGAATATAAGGAGGTCGGCTCGTTCGAGTTCCTGGAGGAACTGGCAAAATCGAAGGAGTTTGGTGGTCCCAGCTCCAGCCATTGAGGCCGCGCCGTGTCTCCATTCCTGCGATCGTTTCTGGCCCGGGCATTGGCCATCCTGGTTCTCCCAGCGGTAGCGGCGCTATCGATCGGGGCAGGCGATGTGCCCGGTGGCGCGCAGGTCAGGCTGCAGAACATGTCCCCACAGCAGCGCACCGAACTGGCCGAGGCTCTCAAGCAATTCGATCTCCAGTTGACCCCAGACCAGCAAAAGTCCATCCGCGAGATCGATCAGCAGCTCAGCAACCTTGCCGCCGAAGATAAGGTTCATTACCTGGCCGCCCTGCGGCGCTATCACAACTGGCTGGACTCACTCCCGGAGACCGTGAGGGACAACCTGCAGGCCAAACCACCGGGGGAGCGGATGGCCCAGATCAAAACGCTGATCTCCAGGTATCCCCTCCCCAGGGAGAGCAGTCCCTACTGGATGCAGTTCGCCGAGGTGGCGGGAAGTACGCCCTTCGAGCTGGCGGCCACCTTCAAGATCTGGCAGGAGCTGACGCCCCAGCAGCGGCGGGAGATCGAAAGCTTACCCGCAGGCCCCCAGCGAAGGTCGAGGCTCGTCGAATACGGTCGCGAGCTCAAGTTGTACAGGGAGATCCGGCCGCACGATTTCCGGGTCGACGACTGGATTCCCAAGGTCGAGGCCAAGATCGCCGACATTAGTGCCTACGATCCCGAGCTCAAGAGCGCCGTCGCCAAGGCAGAAAAGAACGCCATCGCCAAGGCAGAACTTGCATCCAAGCGCAAGAATGAGGGCAAGGAGCAAGCCGTGCGCACCCTTTCTCCACTCATGCGCCGGCTGGCAATCAACCTGTACTTTCTGGAACAGCCGACGCCGCGCCCGGTGGATCCGCAGCGCCTCGCCCAGTTCCTCGCGGCGATGCCGCCGTGGGTCCGCACCTCCTTCGATTCCTACACTGCTGACGAGGCCAGGCGCCGCTTGACTCTGGTCTACCGGCTGCTCTTCCCCAAGGACGAGGTCAAGCGCGCGCGGCCTGGAACGTCGGTGTCGACCGGCTCGGCTGCCTCCAAAGGCAGCCCCACCCCCCCGCCGCCCGTACCGGCTGCACCAAAAAAAGAGTCGACCACCCCGAAGGCGCCTTCGGCGCCTTTCTGATCGGCCCGAAATTGCCTTGAGGATTCCCCCGGCGTGAGCACTTCCGACCTTGCCTGGATGAATCTGGCCCTGGCCGAGGCGGAACGAGGAAGAGGGGCCGTCGAGCCCAATCCCATGGTTGGTGCGGTCCTGGTCCGTGAGGGTCAGGTCGTCGGTCTGGGCCATCATGCCCGCTTCGGAGGCCCGCACGCCGAGGTCATGGCCCTTCGCAATGCCGCGGAGGCCGCCCGGGGTGCAACCCTCTACGTGACGCTCGAACCGTGCTGCCACCACGGCAAGACGCCTCCCTGCACCGCCGCGATCCTCCAGGCCGGGGTTGCGAAAGTCGTCGCCGCAATCCGTGATCCTTTTCCCCGCGTGGACGGCGGCGGCATGGCGACCCTCCGGTCGGCCGGGGTTCCGGTCGATCTCGGGCTCCAGGCTGGCGCGGCGGCCGAGCTCAATGCGCCTTACCTGAAACGTGTTTCCACCGGCCTCCCCTATATCACGGCCAAGTGGGCGATGACCCTTGACGGCAAGACCGCTGTCGCCGCGGGCGACAGCCAGTGGATCTCCTCGCGCGGTTCCCGCTCTCTCGTCCACCAGCTCAGGGGCCGGATGGACGCGATCCTGGTGGGGATCGGAACAGTGCTTGCCGACGATCCCCAGCTCACCGCGCGGCCAGCAGGCCCCCGAACCGCGGCCCGCATGGTTCTCGACAGCAAGGCGCTGCTGCCTTTGAATAGCCGGCTGGTGCAAACCGCTCATGAGGTCCCCGTCCTCGTCGCCGTCTCGCAGCAAGCCCCGGCCGACCGCCGCCAAGCCCTCGAGGAACGGGGCTGCGAGGTCGTCGTCTTTTTTGGCGAGACCCGGGTGCCAATCATGGCGCTCCTGTCCGAACTCGGTCAGCGCGCCATGACCAACCTCCTGGTCGAAGGAGGGGGAAAGGTTCTTGGCTCGTTCCTCGAGGAAGGCCAGGTCGATGAGGTCGAGGCCTACATCGCTCCCATCCTCGAAGGTGGAGATCATCCGCACACCCCGGCCCGTGGCCGGGGAGTTCTCCGCATGGGCGACGCCGCCCGACTGCAAAATGTAGCGTACAGCGAGGTCGACGGAGACATGCGAGTCCGCGGCATCGTTGCCCAGCCGTGGCGATCGATTCTGAGCGAGCTGGGCCGGGAGTCGGCGTTGATCTCCCTTGACCGCGCTGGCGTTCCCGAATTAGATTAACTCAAGTGATGGATGGATTTCACACCGAAGCGAGGTATCACCAGGAGACTTCCCTCGTGAAGGAGCTGCGAGACGCGCTCGAGGGAGTGAAGCTGGCACCCCAGGCGGTCGTGGGTCGTGTGAGTCTTTACCTTCGCCAGCTCGAGTCGTTCCAGCGGCAGGGATATTCGACCGTCTCGAGCAACCAGCTCGGTGAACCGCTGTCGATCAAGAATGCCCAGGTTCGCAAGGATCTGGCGTTCTTCGGGCAATTCGGCCATCCCGGCATTGGCTATCGCATCGACGAGTTGATCTCCGCCCTGCGACAGATCCTGGGGATCGATCGCGACTGGCCCATCATGCTGGTCGGGTTGGGCAACCTCGGCCGTGCGCTGCTGAAGTATCGTGGTTTCCGCTCGCGCCGATTTCACATCGTGGCGGTCTTTGACAACGATCCCCGCAAGATTGGCCAGTCGCAAGAAGGGCTCAAGGTCGAGCCGATCGATGCCATGCGCAAGGCCGTGGCCGCGCACAAGATCAGTTTGGGCCTCTTGTGCGTGCCCGCCGAGGCGGCTCAGCGGGTGGCCGATCAGATGATCGCCAGCGGGATCACGGGAATCTTGAACTTCGCTCCGGTGCCCCTCACGGTTCCCCCCGGCATCAACGTCGTGGCCGTGGATCTGAGCGTTCAGCTCGAGAACCTGGCGTACAAGGCCCAGAAGACCCAAACCGGCGTTTCCTGCGCCGGGTAGTCTTCCCGCTCGAACATCGGGTCGCTAAACTACAAGCACGATTACCCGGTGGTGAAACGGTATCACAACAGGTTTTGGTCCTGTTTTTCCAGGTTCGAATCCTGGCCGGGTAGCTCTTCTCCAATGGTATGTGGGTGGCCCCTTCTGCCGTTCTTCCGCTCGCCGGAAATGCGTAAGGCCACTGACTTTGCGATTGCCTGAACCGCCGGGCGCACGATCCTGCCATCGCGTGAAAGTCGGTGCTTGCCTGAATCCCACAAAGCCGCCCCGGATCTTACCCCGGAGATCCGGGGCGGCGTTCTTGCGCCCTGCAAGCAGGTTCCGAACCAGGAGGTGGCAGAGAATCCGGAGCAGGGCAGCTGCTGCCGAGTGCGGTGACGCGCTTACAATAAAACAGGTCTGGCAACGAATGTCCCCGCAATTCTCACGGCTATATCATGCATGCTAGGATGATGATGAATCGCCGAGGGTCCAATGCCGAGCGTACCTTACAAGATTCGGTATGCGAACGAAGCGGTTGACGACGTACGCGGGATGCGCAAGTTCGATCAAAGAAAGGTGCTGGAGGGAATCGAAATCCATTTGACCCACCAGCCCAAGTTCGTGAGCAAGAGCCGCATCAAAGCCATGGCGCAACCGTTCTGGAGCCAGTATCGCCTGCGGGTTGACGAGTTTCGCGTGTACTATGATGTGGATGACGACCACCGCATCGTGAACGTGCTTCGCGTACTCATGAAGACGACCGATCAAACGCCGGGGGAAACGCCATGAAGACGGTGAGCTGGACAGCAAACTCCTCATGGGACGAAGTGCTGCGTCTGGCAGGAGAAGAGGAGGTGCTCGTTCTCCGCGACGGTCATCCCGTGGTTCTCATGACCCCGTTCGACGACGATGACCTGGCATGGTACGCCCGCGAACGTGACCCCGCGTTTCTGGCCTCATTGGCGAAAGCGCGCGTACAGGTTGAAGAGGGGCAGAGCGTTAGCCACGAGGACTTGAAGAAGGAATTGGGCCTCGACTGAGGGATTCTGCTGTGGCTGCTTGATTCGGCTCCGATCGCACTACTTGAAACCCTTCGCAGCTTACGACTGCCGTCGCGACGGAACGAGGGGGCCGAGCCCCTTCCCCATGGGGAGGCCGCTGGGGCCCCACTCCGCAGTCACTCCGGTTCCAATTCCGAACGCGGCCGTTAAGCCCGCCGGGCCCATGGTAGTGCTTTGGCGCGAAAGTCGGTTATCGCCGGAATCTTTCCAAGAGAGCCGCCCTGGAATCGTGGAAGCGAATCCAGGGTGGCTTTCCTGCGCGCGAGGGCAAGCTTGCTCATGGGCACGGCGTTGCGAATTCGATTGCAGTTCAAAAGATCTTTCTTGATGATGGAGAGTAATTCAGCTCTTTCGAGCATGTGAACAGCTTCACCAGGGGTATACCTCATCATGAGCACGCTTCGGGATGTCGGCGGCCGTTGCCGGGATCAATCCCGCGCGCAGAGCCGCCCTGGACCTTGAACCGCAGACCCACGCAGGCTTTCTTGCTCGCTGCAAGCAGGTTCCCAACCAGGAGGTCACAGAGATTTCTGGGTGGGGCAGGTGGTGCCGAGTGCGGTGACACGCTTACAATGGAATTCCGCCGGCAACGAATGTTCCTGCAATTCTCACGTGCTTGCCGCCCTGATACTGCACGGAACAACGGTGACTCCGTTGTCCGGGATCGGCCGGCAAGCGGTATTGCTTGGTAGTCAGTGGGTGGACGATCCTGGTATCAAAGTCCTTTGATGAAAACGCCCGTTTAACTGGCAGATGGTAGATGCCCGTCCGCTCGATGGCCACGAGCATATCGCCTAGGCTGTGGGATTCCATCGCGCGGCGGATCTCGGCGAACGCCGAGTCGAAGCCCTGCTTGTTGTGTTCGACCACGGTGGGTGGGATGAGGATGCGTCCGTAGAAAGCGGCGAGCATCCACTTGGAACGAGCCTTGGCACAATCCACGGCCACGATACCGAAGTGCTCGGGGCCGACCTTCTGAACCCGCGGGTGGAGCGATCCGGAAGGCTTGACGATGGTGAGATAGCGACGCGATCGACGAGTTCTTGACTTGAACCTGGTAGCCATGCGAACACCTCCTGGAAAAGGGACTGGAAAAGTCCCAATTGCCGCAGAGTAGTCCGGATGGCGCAGGGAGAAGAAGAAATTCTCTCAACGAAACCACATACCAGGGGCCACCCACTTTCTGGCACGCGGAAAACGTGGGTGGCCCCTTCCGCCCCCGGGTCTTCAGTCTGGGATCTGGGAAGGGCGTGGGAAAGCCTGTCTTGATGTATCCCTTCCCAGTTGGCAGAATGGGAGTTACGGTCGGGTGAATCCAGGCACCCCGACTCACGCTAAGCCTGGCACACCAGATGAGTCGCGACGGTCGCCCCTTCTTCTGGAGTGGGCGATGGCTGACCAGAGGATAAAAAGGCAGGACACGCGCCGTGGATAAAGATCTAAATCTCTCGAAGGTTCGAGCCGCGCGGGCTGCGGCGGACCTGGTCGAGTCGGGAATGGTCGTGGGGCTGGGCACTGGCTCGACGGCGACGCTCGTGGTCCAGCGCCTGGGTGAACGACGCGAGCAAGACGGCCTGAAAATCATCGGCGTGCCGACCAGCGTGGCCACGGCTGAACTCGCGCACCACCTGAGGATTCCCCTCCGCGAGCTCGACGATGTCAGCAGCCTGGACATGAACCTCGACGGTGCCGACGAGGTCGATCCCCA
>Ga0208043_1000249_pt1 | contig 27084 bp, 21 predicted proteins | sample Sb_taG_12_FD_187710 | JGI IMG/M metagenome (GOLD analysis project Ga0208043, IMG submission 187710) | Peat soil microbial communities from Weissenstadt, Germany - Sb_50d_9_AC metaG (SPAdes) (version 2) | ecosystem: Environmental > Terrestrial > Soil > Wetlands > Peat | place: Germany... | reverse complement strand
CGGCATAATTATTCTTTCCGGAGACCTCAGCCGCGAGTACGACCTCAAGCCGCTGGGCCACGCTGTCCGGCATGGGCGGCGCCGGGACCGACGCGAGCAGCGCGGAGACCCCGGCGAGCTTGTCGTCGAGGGCGGTGCATCGATCGCAGGCTGCCAGGTGCGCGGCGATCGTGACACCGCGCCGCCCGGTGATGAGTCCCGCGCGGAACTCGGCCAGGACGTCAGTGTCCAGGTGGGTCATCTGCCCCCTCATGTATCGCCTCCCTGCGCAGGTGAGACGCTCTCGCTCGCGGATCGGTTCCCTTGCAGGTGCGCTACATAAGGGAGCAGCCGGGCCCGGGCGCGGGCGCAGCGGCTCTTCACCGTGCCCGGCGACGTCTCGAGGATGGCGGCGGCGTCGGCCACGGAGAAGCCGAGCATGTCGACCACGACGAGCGCGGCTCGCTGTTGCGGTGGCAGGATGCGCAGCGCGGCGTCCACGTCCAGCCTGGTGTCCACGGCGCGTGCGGGATCGCCGTCCTGCGCCACCAGGGCCTCGAAGGCCTGCTCGTCCCCGGCGGACAGGGCAGGCCTGGCCGCGCGGCGGCGTAGCCGGTCCAGCGACGCGTTCACGACGATCCGGTGCAGCCACGTGGTGACGGCGGACTCGCCGCGGAAGTCAGCGGCCCGGCGGAACGCGGAGACCATCGCGTCCTGAAGGGCGTCGGCCGCCTCGTCGGGATCGCAGACCGTGCGCAGCGCCACCGCCCACAGCCGGTCCCGGTGCCGGCGGTAGAGCTCGCCGAACGCATCGCTGTCCCCGGCCACATGCCGGCGGAGCAACTCCTGATCAGACGGGCCGTCCTCGTCGGCGTCCGGCATCTGGCATCAGCCCGACTGGCCCGCCGCGGAACCGCGGACCACCACGTTGTAGATCTGCGCCTCGTACTGATTGGGGGATCCGGTCAGCGCCGGGAGGTAGGTAAGCCAGATCAGGACGTAGCGGCCGGTCGCGTTGCTTGTCACGTTGAACGTCGTGTTGCCCTGTGCCGTGTCGGAGCTCTGCAGCACGGTGAAGCTGCTCAGGGCCGAGGCGACGGGGTTGCTGTCGTTGCCGATCTCGATCTGGACGTGGTCGCAGCACGTGGTGCCGAACTGGACAGCGACCTGGCTCAGCCGCACCGCCCGGCCCATGTCCAGGAGCAGTCCCGTGCCCTTCTTCAGGCCTCCGAAGACGGGGTTGCCGTCGTAGTAGCTGGTGTGCCAGAACGTGCTGGCGCTGCCGTCTATCGCGTTGCCCGTTTCGCCCGAGTCCTCGTTACTGCCCGGCGGGCTGCCGAGCGGGTTGAAGCTGGTCGCACTGACCGGCTTGAGCAGGACGGACGCAGCCGCGGCGGGCGACGACGAACGCGGACTCGTCGTCGGCGGGGCCGCCGACGAGTGATGCGGGCTGCGGCTGAACGACCAGGCGGCCACGCCGACCGCCGCCAGGACGAGCACGATCACGGCGCTGATGACGGCGCGGGCGCCCGCGGAGCGCTTGACGGGCGGCTTGCGTCCGCCGCCGATCGTGGTCCGCGGTGACGTGCCCGGCGGGTACGGGCGGGCGGACCCGTCCGGCTGGTAGCCGTAGCCGCGAGTCGCGGGGGAGTCGGATAGCGTGGCCGCGGCAGCCGGCGGCGGCATCGGCGGAGCCGCGCTGGTCAGGGCGTCGGCGAACATCGCCGCGGTGCTGAGCGCCGGGCCGTGGCGGTTCGGCTGCTGGAACAGCGCCCGGCAGGTCACGTCGTCGATGCTGGCCGGGACGCCCGCGGACACCTGGCGCGGCGTGCACGGACCCCCGTCGTTTTCCGGCGCGGGCGGGAGCAGCCCGGGCGCGGACCCCGCGAACCCCTGGTGGCCGGGCCAGTAGCCGGTCAGCGCGGCGTAAAGCAGCCGGGCGAGGTCCCGCGTGTCGGTGAGCTCCGGGTCATCGGCGCCGTCCTCCGCCGCGGTCAGGTCCGGGCCGGCCAGGGCGGCGTCGATGCCGAGCCCGGCGATCTTCACGCCGCCGCCCGCTGTCCAGTGCAGGCAGGCCGGATCCAGCCGCAGGTGCGCCAGGCCGCCATCGTGCGCGTTCGCGATCGCCCGCGCCGCCTCCGCCATCAGGGCGGCCGCACGCAGCGGATCGAGCGGACCTTCGGAGAGCATGTCGAGCAGCGACTCTCCGACCACCCACTCGAGCACCACGTAGGCGAGCTCGTCCGCGTCCTCCACGTCGAATACCTGGGAAAAGCGCGGATCGCCGAGCCTGCTCGCGGCCCTGGCGGCGGTGACGGTCTCGGTCACCCGGGGGAAACCGGCCGCAAAGGTGAGCACGGTAACAAAACGGGCGAGGGTCTCGTCCGTGGCTTTCCAGTATGTCCAGCCGGCGCCCGCGTCTACCTGGTCGACGAGACGGTACCGTCCCGCCAGCCGGGTTCCTGGTTCCGACGTGTATGTGCTCATAGGTTGCCACCCATGCTAATGCCGCCCGCTCTGTCGGCCGAACCTCGCGGCTAGCGTCTTCATCAGGAATCCGAACTCGGCTACATGCAGTGACCTAGCACAGAGGGCATAAAGCCCGATCGCGCCGCCGCCGCCGATGATGGTGACCAGCAGGCCGTACGCCGCACTGGGGTTAGGCACGACATGCCCGGCGCCGATCATCACGGCCAGCACGAAGACCAGCCCGGGCACGGTCGCCAGGTGCATCCTGGTCAGGCTCCGGGCGATCGCCCGCCCGTCGAGGCTGCCGACCCGGCGCAGCAGCAGCGCCCACCCGGCGATCGCGCCGACCAGGTTCGCGACCCCGTACGCGACGGCCAGCCCGGCGACCACGTTCGCGCCCGGCAGCACGTGCAGCGCGATGAGGGCGCCCGCGATGCTGACGCACATCATGAACAGGCCGACGAAGGCGGCGGTCCGGCTGTCCTGGAATGAGTAGAAGACCCGCAGCTGCAGCTGGGTGAGCATGTAGGGCACCAGGCCGAGGGCGAACAGGCCGAAGACCTCGCCGATGTATCTCGCCTCCGCGGGCGTGCTGCTGCCGTAGGAGAAAAGGAACTCGGCCAGCGGCGCGCCGAGCACGGCGAGGTAGATCGCCGCCGGGACCACGAGCACGGAGGCCAGCCGGACGCCGATCGAGAAGTCGTCCCTGACCAGCGAGTACCGGCGCGCGCTGGCGTGCTCGCTCATCCGGGGCAGCAGCGCCGTGATCACCGAGATGCCGATGATCGCGTAGGGCAGCTGGAAGAGCTGCCAGGCGTAGGCGTACGCGGAATAACCGTTCCGGCCGGGCGCGGCCACGTTCGCGACGATCTGGGCGACCAGGTTGCCGACCCACGTGGCGATGACGTAGACCGACATCCAGCCGGCCATCCGGCCCATCTCGGTCACCTCGCCGGGCCGGAACCCGAGCGTGGGCCGCCACCTGAAGCCGGCCGCCCGCAGCGACGGGAACAGCGCGACGGTCTGCGCCACGACGCCCAGCGTGGTGCCGATCCCGAGCAGTTGCACGCCGGCGGCGGAGATACTCGACGGTTCCTTGTTCAGGCCCACCGTCAGCACGTAGAGCCCGCCGATGACGATCACGACCAGGTTGTTGACGACCGGGGCCCACATCGGCGCCGCGAACCGGCCCCTGGTGTTCAGGATCGCCCCGATCAGCGAGCTGATGCCGTAGAAGAAGATCTGCGGGATGAAGAAGTAGGCCCAGACCACCATCAGGTTGTGCTCGGCGCCGTGGATGGTGGGCGCGGTCAGGTCCACCAGCGGAGCGGCCAAGAGCGTCGCCACCACGGTGACTGCGAGCAACGCCAGCGTGCCCAGGGTGAACAAGCGCTGTGCGTAGGCCTCGCCACGGTCGGGGTCGCGCCTGGCCGCCCGGACCAGCAGCGGGACCACCACGCTGGTGAAGATGCCGCCGAGCATCAGGTAGTAGACGGAGTTCGGCAGCGTGTTGGCGTTGTTGTACGCGTTGCCGAGCTCCAGGGTGCCCAATGCGTAGACCAGGACGAGGGTGCGCAGGAAGCCGGTGGCCCGCGAGACCAGGGTGCCGACCGCCATCCCGGCGCCGGACCGCACCAGGCTGGAGCGCTGGGTCGCGGTCGATCCCGGGGAGCCGGGCGGGCGCGCGCCCGCGCCGGGCCGGCCGGGCCCGCCGCCAGGTGGCCCGGGGGGGCCAGGCGGCCCTGGCGCTCCCGGCGGCCGTGACGGGTAGTCGGGACGATAGCCGGGCTGCGGGGAGCGCGGCTGGGCCGGGCCGGGCGGCGGGTAGCCGGTCGTCCTTGGCACCCGGCGCCAGCCTGGCGGTGCGCCCGGCGAGCCTGGAGGCCCAGGCGACGAGCGGCGCGGCCGGGTCGGGCGGGCAGGCGGGGCCGGCCACTTGAGCGCCAGCGGCAGCGTCGTCTCGGCCGGGCTTGGTCCGCCGCCCGGCATCTGGCCCTCCATCGGCGGCAGCGGGTCCGGGGCGGCGGCATGCCGGCCCCGGCGCGGCGGTTCGGCGTCGCCGGGTCCCGGCTCGGGCCCGTCCGGCCACGACTCAGGCCCGTCCGGCCACGGCTCTTCCGGCCACGGCTCCCGGCGGGCCTCCTGGCGGCGGGCTTCTTCGCGCCCGGGGTCAGGCGTCGTCGACCCAGCGTCGTGCATCGGCCAGGTCATCCGGTGCCTCCGTCGGGTATGGCGCGTCGCTGGTGCCAGTCACGACGCTACCCGGTGGGTCGCCCTCCTCATCGACGAGTTGCGTGTCGCCATGCCGCCGGACGCCGCGATACACCGAGGTGAGCACGAGGACGCCGATCGCGGCGGCGATGAGGACCAGGATCGCCCGGCCGTACCTGGTCGACTGCACGGTGAGGGAGTTGCTGACGACGAACGTCAGCGGCCTCCCGTCCGCGCTGGTGAGGCTGATCTCGATTTCGGTGGATCCCTGCGGCGCCGAGCTGACCGGCAGCCGCAGGGTCACCGCCTGCAGCGGCGGGATGACGATCAGGTCCTGGAAGTGGCCGATGGTCAGCTGAGAGGTCGCGGCCACGGTGGCGACCACCCTGACCTGGACGGCCTGGAGCAGCAGCCCGTTCTGGATCGACACGGGGACCAGCCCGGAGGAACCGCCCATCGGCACCTGGGCCGAGGTGATGATCTTGACCTTCCGCTCGGCGCTCTTGAGGTAATCCGAGAGGTTGTCAGCCTGCGCCAGGCCCTGCGCGGCCCCGGCGCCGCGCCAGGCCGCCGACTCGGTGGCGACCAGGGCCTGATCCAGGGCCGGCACGTAGCCAGGCTCGGGCTTGTAGAGCATGGATTTGTACACGCTGACCTGGGCACCGACCGAGCGCACCCGATCTAGGTAGCCGCCGCTGAGCTCGCCGGGGCTCGCCTTGCTGGCCAGCGGCGACTGCCGGGGCACCGTGCGCTGGGTGTCCGGTACCGAGCTCAGGCTGCCCAGCGGGGCGGGCGTCAGCCACGGGGTGTCCGTGGTCTCGCCGAGCAGGTCGCTGGCCAGCCTCTCCGACGGGCTCCAGTCCTGCGGCGGCGCCACCACGATGGTGCGGGCGGAATTGGGCTCCTCGGCGGCGATCATCGCCGTCTCGGCGAGGAACCGCTGCCTGACGGCGAACTCGGTGGCCTTCGGCAGGGTGCCGGAGCTGGTGTCGCCGGCTTTGAGCACCCCGGTCAGGGTGTCGTCGGAGAGCAGGACGTTCATGGGCAGGCCCGCGACCCGGAGCGAGGTGACCGCGTCATCGGGCTGGAACACGGTGCCGGCGTCAGCGGGCGGCATCTCGCTGCTGTTCAGCACGACCGTGTCGACGTGCTCGGCGGTGGCGAGCTTGGTGAGCACGGACAGATCGGCGGTTCCGCCGGGCGGCCAGGCGAGCTCGTGCCCGAAATTTCCGCCCAGCACGCTGTCCGCCACCGCGTCGCCGGTGCCGTAGGCGGTGGTGAGATCCGCGGTCAGGCCCTGGTGGACGAGGGCGGTCATGTCCACGTTGGCGTACGGGGTGATCACGGTCGGCTGGCCGAGCGTGGCCTTCTTCAGGGCGGCCAGCCAGCTCGCCGCCGCGGTGCTGGCGGGCTCGTGCGCGGCGCCGGTGCAGTTCGGCTTGGAGCCGACCTGATAAGGGCGGGCCATGGTGGCGACGTCGCTGAGCAGCGCCGGGTCGATGACCCAGGTCAGGCCGGCATCGGCGTGGCTGGCCCCGGCGGTCAGCAGGGCCGGCAGGCGGCCGTCCGGGTTCAGGCTCGCGGCCAGGTCGTTATTGGTCAAGGCGGCGCACACCTGGTTGTGCGGCTGGTCGATCAGCGGCCACAGCCAGGAGATCTCCAGCGGGCGCAGCAGGCCCGCCGACCGCTGCCCGGGCCAGAACGGCAGCAGCGTCTGGTCGGCGGCCAGGAAGTCCCCCACGCTGTCCTGCACCTGGGCCGTGACGGGATACACGCCGAACTCGCTTATCCCCTCGGCACTGACCTGGAACGAAGCGGTCCAGGAGGTGCTGCCGCCGGGGGGCACGCTGGCGGGAAGGAGGAACGGCGTCCCCGCGGCGATGAGTGTGCTGTCCCCGCCGTGGGCGAGGTAGGAATCCATTATGTCCCGGCTGACGAACTTGGCCGACGACGTGTACAGCTGTACCTCGAGTCCGGCCTGCGTCTGGCTGGTCCGGTTGCTGACCGTTCCCGTCACGGTGACCGTGGCACCGGGCGCCGCGTACTGCGGACTCATCGAGGCGATGGTGACCGACACGCCGCCCGTCCCGGCCTGGCGCACGACGCTAGCCTGGCGCACGACGCTAGCCTGGCGCACGACGCTAGCCTGGCGCACGACGCTAGCCTGGTGCACGGGGCTGGCCTGCGCCGGATTGGCCAGCGCCAGCCCGGCGGTCACGATCGCCGCCGACACGGCGAAAGCCGCGGCCAGAGACAGGGTCCGGCGCTTGACCTTCGCGGGGAGCAAGCCGTGCACACACTGAATGCTAGTGTCTGTTCGCGCCAAACCCGCGCTGTCGATACTCTCGATGGCCGTGCCCATGAGCGATGAACAGCGGAATGCCGCCGCCGCGCTGCTGCGTGAGCAGGTGCCTGCCGCGGCCGAGATCGGCCGCCTGTTCGCGCGCCACGGCCACGAGCTTGCGCTGGTCGGCGGCCCGGTCAGGGACGTCTTCCTCGGCCAGCAGCCCGGCGACCTCGACCTGACCACGGACGCGACGCCGGAGCAGGTGCTGGCGATGACCAAACGCTGGGCCGACAGGACGTGGACGGTCGGGATCGCCTTTGGCACGGTCGGGCTGCGCAAGGGAAAAGATCTCTTCGAGATCACCACCTACCGGAGCGAGCAGTACGGGCGGACCTCGCGCAAGCCCGACGTCCAGTACGGCCGGTCGCTCGAGGAGGACCTGGGCCGCCGGGACTTCACCATCAACGCGATGGCGGCCAGGTTGCCCGGATACGAGTTCGTCGACCCGTTCGGCGGCTTCGATGCGCTAAGGGGAAAGGTGCTGCGGACTCCCGGCCTTCCGGAGCAGTCGTTCGGCGACGACCCGCTGCGTATCCTGCGCGCGGCCAGGTTCGCAGCCAAGCTGGGGTTCACGGTCGCGCCCGAGGTGCGCGCCGCCATGACCGAGCAGGCGGGGCGCCTGGAGATCGTGTCCGCTGAGCGGATCACCGGTGAGCTGACCAAGCTGATGCTGACGCCAGACCCGGCGCTCGGCATCGACGTGCTGGTCCAGACCGGCGTCGCCGATGAGGTGCTGCCCGAGGTGTCCAAGCTCCGGATGGAGGCCGACGAGCACCACCGGCACAAGGACGTCTACGAGCACAGCCTCACCGTGCTGCGGCAGGCCATAGCGCTCGAGCCGCAGTACGGGCTCGAGGGCGACCTGACGGTCCGGCTGGCCGCCCTGCTGCACGACATCGGCAAGCCGAAGACGCGGTCCCTGCTGCCGGACGGGCGGGTCGCGTTCCACCACCATGAGGTGAAAGGCGCGCAGATGGCCAAGCGCAGGCTGACCGCGCTGCGCTTCCCGAACGACGTGGTGCGGGACGTGTCCCGGCTGGTCGAGCTGCACCTGCGGTTCCACGGCTACGGCGAGGGTGAGTGGACCGATTCCGCGGTTCGCCGTTACGTCCGCGACGCCGGACCGCTGCTGTCCCGGCTGCACGTGCTGACCAGGGCCGACTGCACCACGAGGAACCGCGCGAAGGCGGCGCGGCTGGCCCGCGCCTACGACAGCCTGGAGCAGCGCATCGCCGAGCTCAGCGAGCAGGAGGAGCTGGCCAGGATCAGGCCGGAACTCGACGGCAACGAGATCATGCGCGTCCTGGGCGTGGCCCCCGGCCCGGTGGTGGGCAGGGCCTACGACTTCCTGCTCGAGCTGCGGATCACAGCAGGCGAGCTGGGCCGGGAGCGGGTTACTCAGGAGCTGCTGCGCTGGGCGGCCGTCGAGGGGATCATCCCGTCCCCGCCGGAGCCGGACGCGGACTGACCCGTGGGCCGGGACAGCCAGTAGGCGGCGGCGAGGATCGCGTACCCGGCGGCCACCAGGCCGATGACGACCGGAGAATGGCCGTTGCCGGGGAGGAAGGCCGCGCTCAGCGCGGCCCCGGCGACGAACGTGACGTTGAACATCATGTCGTAGAAGGCGAAGATCCGGCCCCGGTAGGCGTCGTCCACCTCTTCCTGCAGGATCGTGGTCGCGCAGATCGCCACGCCCTGCCGGCACAGGTACAGGCAGAACCCGATGGCCAGGTAGGCGGTCTGGACGAAGGTCTCGCCCAGCGCGGCCGTCACCACGGCGCTCGCGGCGAGCAGCAGCGTGATCCAGGCCGGCTTGGACAGCCGCCTGGTCATCGGCGGCGTGATCAGCGCCGCGCAGCCGTAGCCGACGGCGGAGGCGATCAGCAGGCCCCCGATGTGGCCCTCGGCCACGGTGACGCGTGAGGAGTAGAAGTAGTTCCGGTACAGCAGGATCGACATCAGGAACAGCGGCCCGAAAAGGAAGCTGAAGCCGCCGGTCACGCCGAGCGCCGCCGTCGGGCCGCGCCGCCTGATGACGTACCGCGCGCCATCCGCCAGGCCGGCGGCGACCGAGGCGAGCTCGCTGAGCAGCCGCCCGGGTGGCTGCCCGGGCTCACGCACGGGCCCGAGCAGGTCGCGCCGCATGGTGGCCGCGATCAGGCTCGCCGCGACGTAACAGCCGCCCCCGGCGAGCAGGGTGATCGCGGCGCCGCGCTCGGTGTTGCCGGTGGCCACGTTGAGCCCCAGGGCGATGCCGCCGCCGACAGATGCCATGATGCCGCCGACGGTCGGCGATACCGAGTTCGCCATCACCAGTTCGTCCTCGGCGACCACATGCGGCAGCGCGGCGGAAAGCGAGGACAGGAAGAACCTGTTCACGCCCAGCACGAACAGCACCGCGACGTACAGCGGTACCCCGCGGTTGCCCAGGGCCATGAGCATCGCGGTCAGCGCCACGAACGCCGACCGGAGCACGGCCGACCAGACCAGGATCTGGCGCCGCGACCAGCGGTCGATGAACACCCCCGCGAAGGGGCCGATCAGCGAGTACGGCAGGTAGAGGACCGTGAACGCCGCGGCGCCCGCCGACGGGCTCGGGAACGACGAGGCGTTGAAGAACACGTACGTGCCGACTCCGGCGGTGACGATGCCGTCGCCGGCCTGCGAGACGAGCCTGGTGGCGAACAGGCGGCGGAAGCCCCGCTCGGCGAGGACCGTGCGCAGATCGGCGATGAACGTCGATCTGCGCCGGGCCACGCGTCCAGCTTAGGGGTTTGGCGGGTGCGGTGCCTTAGCGCGCGACCTCGCCGGCGATGAACTTCTCGACCAGGTCCCGGCAGACGTCGTCGCCGTACTGCTCCGGCGGCGACTTCATGAAGTACGAGCTGGCCGAGGTCACCGGACCGCCGATGCCGCGGTCGAGCGCGATCTTCGCCGCGCGCACCGCGTCGATGATCACTCCGGCGGAGTTGGGCGAGTCCCAGACCTCGAGCTTGTACTCCAGGTTGAGCGGCACGTCGCCGAACGCGCGGCCCTCCAGCCGGACGTAGGCCATCTTGCGGTCATCGAGCCACGGCACGTGGTCCGAGGGGCCGATGTGCACGGCGGCGCGCTCCATCTCGTGCGGGATCTGAGAGGTCACGGCCTGGGTCTTGGAGATCTTCTTGGACTGGAGCCTCTTGCGCTCCAGCATGTTCATGAAGTCCATGTTGCCGCCGAAGTTCAGCTGGTAGGTGCGGAGCAGCTCGACTCCGCGGTCCTCGAACAGCTTGGCCAGCACGCGGTGCGTGATGGTGGCACCGACCTGGGACTTGATGTCGTCGCCGATGATCGGGACGCCGGCCTCGGTGAACTTCGCGGCCCATTCCGGGTCAGAGGCGATGAACACCGGCAGCGCGTTCACGAAGGCGACGCGCGCGTCGATCGCGCACTGGGCGTAGTAGCGGTCCGCCTGCTCGGAACCGACCGGCAGGTAAGAGATCAGGACGTCGGCGCCGGCCTCGCGCAGCACGCGGGCCACGTCCACGGCCGGATCGTCGGACTCGGTGATGATCTCCCGGTAGTACTCGCCCAGGCCGTCCAGGGTCGGCCCGCGCTGGACGGTCACGCCGGTCGGCGGGACCTCGGCAATCTTGATCGTGTTGTTCTCGCTGGCGTTGATGGCCTCGGACAGATCGCAGCCGACTTTCTTCGCGTCCACGTCGAACGCGGCGACCACCTCGACGTCGCTGATGTGGTACGGCCCGAACCGGACATGCATGAGGCCGGGAACCCGGGCGCCTTCGTCGGCGTCCTTGTAATACTCCAGCCCCTGCACCAGGGAGCTAGCGCAGTTACCCACCCCCACGATGGCGATGCGCACCTTACCCATCAGGTTGACTCCTTCTCGGAAATGTTGTCTGGTCCTCCGGCCTGCCGCTCTGATGCGATCAGCTCGTTCAGCCATCGGACTTCCCGCTCCACTGATTCCAGGCCATGACGGTGCAATTCCAGGGTGTAGCTGTCCACGCGCTCCCTGGTGCGCGTGAAGGCCGCCCGGATGGCCTCCATGCGTTCCTCGAGCCTGCTGCGACGGCCCTCCAGGATCCGGAGCCGTACGTCGGCCCTGGTCTGCCCGAAAAACGCGAAATGAACGCCGAACCCGTCGTCTTCCCAAGCCGCGGGTCCACCCTCGCCGAGGAGTTCCTGCAGCCTTTCCTTGCCGTCGGCGGTCAGCCGGTACACCTTCAGCGACCGGCGGCCCGGGCGCGACCGTGCCGTCCCGGTCGGGCTGGCCGGTACCCTCGGCTCGGTCTCGTCGTGCTCCTCGGCGATCAGGCCGACGGCGAGGAGTTCGTGCAGGCAGGGATACAGCGACCCGTAGGAGAGCGCACGGAACGCGCCTAGCACGGTGTAAAGCTGCTTGCGCAGCTCGTAGCCATGCATTGGCGCCCTGTGCAGCAGCCCGAGCACGGCGAGCTCAAGTACGCCGGAGCGGTTGCGTCCCACGCTTCCCCCAGAAGGTCGTGGTATCCCGATATATACCGATTCGATGCCTCGCGGCGATACTTCGATCTGTTAGATCGCTGCGATGTATCGAACCGATACATAGGATACTATGCGGCGGTTCGCCCCGAGCGCAAGCGCGCGCCGGTTTCTGCTGGTCCGGCCAGCTTTCGCCGCGAACGCCAGCAAATCCGGGCTCGGCTCACGCTCAGTTCCGACGTACGCTGGCGAACATGACGTCAAGGCGTTCCGTCGTGGACTACGGGCTGGCCCGCCGGGCCACGCTCGCGTCTGTGCGCTCCGGGCACACGACCGTCGCCGACGTCTGCGACGCTCACCCGTACCTGCTGCGGGCCGCGAAATTCCACGGCGAACCCACCGAAGACCGCTGCCCGATCTGCCGGAAAGCCAAGCTCACCCACGTGACGTACGTCTATGGCGATGAGCTCGGTCAGTACGAGGGACGGGTCAAGCAAGCACGGGAACTCGCGGAAATGGCGGCCGAATACGGCGAATTCCGGGTCTATGTGGTCGAAGTCTGCCAAAGTTGCGGGTGGAACCACCTTGCTTCCTCCTACGTTCTGGGCACTGGCGAGCCTGCGGTACGCCGGAGGCGGCGTGCACGGACCAGCCAGTGAACAACCGGCCCAGGAGGTAACGTTTGAGCTTGGCGGGTTCCCCGGATGCGCGGACCCGCCTTTCGGGTAGAGGTCGCATTCCCATCAGCCGCGACCTCCGAGCCACCAGCGAGGACGCGTGAGCAGCAAAGCTGATGACTTTGACGTTCGGTATCGCGATGCAGGCACGGCGAGGCACGGACGGTCGGCGGCCGGCGGGGGCTATCGGGGCAACGCGGGGGATGTCGACTACGACTTGGGCTATGACGCTGAGGGCTGGGACACCCAAGGGTTCCGCCGTCCGGAAGCGGACTACCTCGACAGCCACGATCCCGGCCATGTCGGCGCTGGTGCTGGAAGCACCGGCGCCAGCAGCACCGGCGCCAGCAGCACCGGCGCCAGCAGCACCGGCGCCAGCAGCACCGGCGCCGACACCGGGGTCCGGCCGGACCTCGACCGCCCGCTCCGGGGCCGCCCGCTCCGGGGCCGCAGGGACGGCGGTCACGCGCGCGCGGCAGGCACCGAACAGACCAGCCAGCTCGGGTGGGAATCCGAAGCCACCGGGGCCCTGTGGGCTCCCGAGGCCCCCGGCCGCGCAAGCCGCGGCGGCGGCCCGGGCGGGCCTGGGGGTCCCGGCGGGCCGAGGAGACCGCGAGGCCCCCGGGGCTTCGGCGGACCGGGGCGCCGCGGGCTGGACCGGAGCAGGGTCAAGATCAAGGGCAGCTGGTGGCGGCACTGGACGTGGCAGAAGGCCGTGGGCGTGCTGCTGGCCGGCATCGGCGCCGTCATCGTGTTCGGCGCCATCGCCATGGTCATGGTCTATGAGCAGACGCCGGTTCCCACCGCGGCGATGGCGGCCACCGGTTACTCGCAGTCCGTGGTCTACTCGAGCAACGGCACCCTGATCGGGCGGTTCGGCACCACCAACCGGGAGATGCTGACCTACACCCAGCTTCAGCAGAATCACCAAATCCTCATCAACGCGGTGCTCGCCGCCGAGGACCGGAACTTCTTCAACGAGGGCGGCATCTCGCCCACCGGCATCATGCGGGCCGCTTACGAGGACATCAAGGGCAATGACGGCTCGCTGCAGGGCGGCTCGACCATCACCCAGGAATTCGTCCGGCAGTACTACGCCGGCATCGGCACCCAGCAGACGCTTAGCCGCAAGTTCAAGGAGATCTTCGTGGCCATGAAGGTGGCCAAGGAGAAGTCCAAGCAGTGGATCCTGACCAACTACCTGAACACGATCTATCTGGGTGACGGTGCCTACGGGGTCGAGGCGGCGGCTGAGACGTACTACGGCAAGAAGGTGGCCCAGCTGGATGTGGCGCAGGCGGCCGTGATCGCCGCCATCATCCAGCAGCCGAGCGCCTACCCGCTGCGGCAGTACCGGCCCGAGCTGATCAGCCGCTGGCACTACGTGCTCAACGGCATGGTGCAGATGGGGAACCTGACGCAGCAGCAGGCGAACGCGATGAAGTTCCCGGCTCCCAGCGACAACGTCCCGCAGACCGTCGGCTTCGATGTCTGGGATCCCTACGTCCTCAACATGGTCTACAGCGAGCTGGTCGACGTCTATAAGTTCAGCCCGACGCAGATCTACACCGGCGGGTACACGATCCGCACCTCCATCGACAACGCCAAGATGGCCGAGCTCTACCAGGCGGTCCGCGACAACGAGGCGCAGATCGACGAGAGCAGCGTGCCGTTCAACCCCGCCTACATGCACGCGGGCGCGGTGCTCGAGAACCCCGCCGATGGCTCCATCCAGGCGCTGTACGGCGGACCCGGCTACATAGGAGACAAGTACAACGGGACCGGCAAGGTCATCACCAAGAACTACTGCGACGAGATTCGCTGCGAATGGAACATGGCGGTGCAAAACCGCGAGCAGGTCGGCTCCTCGTTCAAGCCGTACATCCTGGCCACCGCGGTCAAGCAGGGCATGAACGTGCAGACCAGCACGCTCGACGGCTACGACAACGCCTGCATCCCGCCGGACAGCGCGCCCTCGGCGTACCCGGCCACGGCCATCTCGGCCGGGACGGAGCTCACCTGCCAGACCGCCTCCTACGACCCCGTGGCTAACGACTCGGCGGGGGAGAACGGGCCGTACACGCCGCAGATGGCGATGGCGGTGTCGATCAACACCGCGTACGCGGACCTGTGGCACACGGTGGCCGGCGTGGACGGCGCGAACGTGGTCCAGATGGCGCAGGCGTTCGGCGTGAAGACCGACCCGGCCGGCATCACCGCGGGTCCCATGATGGAGAACGAGGCGGGCGTCGCGCTCGGCCAGGCTTCGCTGACCGTCGTCGAGCAGGCCACGATGCTGGCGACGATCGATGACAACGGCGTCTACCACAGCGCGCACGTGATCACGTCGATCACGGCGAACAACGCCCCGCCGACGCCCATCAAGATCACCAGTTACCCGGTGTTCAGCACCGACCCGACGCTCAACACCGAAGAAGCCACGCAGGTGCAGTACGCCATGTCCGAGGACACCGCGTCCTACGGCACGGCGCCGACCGCCGGGCTGAGCGACGGCCAGGAGGTCGTCGCCAAGACCGGCACCACCAACGCCGAGCAGTCGGCGTTCTTCATCGGCGCCATCCCGAGCCAGGCCCTGGCCGTCGCGCTGTTCACCAACGAACAGGGCTCCCCAAACGTGGTCCCCGGCATCCAGACGCTCGCCGACCTCGGCGGCGCAGGCCCGAACGGCGGCGACGGCGGCACCTGGCCGGCGGCGATCTGGCACACCTACGCCCAGGACGAGTTCGTGCCGCTGGGAGTCGAGCAGTTCACCACGCCGGTCTTCACCGGCAGCACATGGAACCTAGTGCCGCCGGGCCTGCGCAAGGTCGCGAAGAAGCAAAAGAAGAAGAAGAACAACAGCCAGAACAGCCAGAACGGCTTTTCGTTCGGCCAGCAGGGCCAGGGAGGCGGCAACCCCAACCCCTTCCCCACCTACAGCTGTGACCCGTCGGTGGTGACCTGCGCCTAGGGCAGGAGGCGCCGTGAAAGCACCCCGGAGGCGAGCGGGGACAGAACAGGGTCCGGGGCGCGGTTAGATATGGGAGTGGATGCCCCGGGGTCGACGAACACGCGGTTTGGCGGCGGGGCCGAGCGCTCTGGGCCCCGCAGGCCCGCCGCCCTGGCGGCCGCCCTCGGCAGCACCAGCGTGCTGATCGCGGCGTCCGTGCTCGGCATGGTGCTCGCGTTCGCGGAGAAGTCCCCGTGCCGGTCCGGCGCCTGGAATTCCTACGCCAAGCAGTTCCAGGACGCCTGCTACACCGACATCTACCCGCTGTACTACAACGAGGGGCTGTCCGCGGGCAAGGTGCCCTACACCGGCCATCCGGTGGAATACCCGGTGCTGATCGGCGGCGCCATGCAGGCCGCGGCCTGGCTGGTCAGGAACGTCAGCCTGGCGATCAGGGGCCGCGAGTTCTTCGACGTCACCGTCGCGCTGCTCGCGGTCTGCGCGGTGGCGGGCGTGCTCGCGACCGCGCATGCGGCCGGCCCGGACCGGCGCGCGCAGGCGCTGATGGTGGCGCTGTCCCCGGCGCTGATCCTGTCCGCGTTCGTCAACTGGGACCTGATCGCCTTCGCGCTGACGGCGCTGGGGATCGCCGCCTGGGCCGGCCGCCGCGGCGTCTGGGCGGGCGTCCTGCTCGGGCTGGGGGTCGCGGCCAAGTTCTACCCGCTGGTGGTCTTCCTGCCGCTGCTGCTGCTCTGCCTGCGGGCCGGCCAGCTGCGCGAGTTCGCGAAGACCCTGGCCGCCGCCGTGCTCGCCTGGCTGGCCGTCGACCTGCCGGTGATGATCATCGCGCCGTCCGGCTGGGCTTACTTCTACGTGTTCAGCAAGGACCGGGGGGCCGACTGGGGTTCGATCTGGTACATGTTCGAGCACTTCAACGTGCCCGTGCTCGGCAACGTCGGCCTCAGCGCCCTGAACGAGATGTCGGCGGTCTTCTTCGCCGCCGCCTGCGCCGCGATCGCGGTCCTCGCGCTGGCCGCGCCCCGTCGCCCGCGCCTGCCGCAGCTGTGCTTCCTGATGCTGGCCGCGTTCCTGGTGACGAACAAGGTCTGGTCGCCGCAGTACGTCATCTGGCTGGTGCCGCTGGCGGTGCTGGCCCGCCCGCGGCTGTGGCCCTACCTGCTCTGGCAGCTCGCCGAGGTGGCCTACTTCTTCGGCATCTGGGGTTACCTCATCTCCGTCTACGCGAGCGAGGGCAACCAGGTGACCGGCTACGCCGGCATCAGCACGGGATGGTACTTCGCCGCCCTACTCGCCAGGCTCATCGCCGTAGCGGTGCTCGCCGCCTACGTCGTTCGGGACATTCTTAATCCCGAACGGGACCTGGTGCGTGCCCACGGTCAGGATGATCCGGCCGGCGGGGTTCTCGACCACGCCGGGGACCAGTTCAGGCTCCGGCTGCCTGCCCTGGCCCGCAGGCCTGGTCCGCGGGCCTAAGCGGGCAGGTGCTCCTTCAGCCAGCTGACATCGGCGGCCAGGCTGCCGTCGTCGTCAGGGGTCTCGCAGATGACCGGGGCGCCCGCGGCGCGGACCACGCCGAGCAGCAGCGCGGGGTCGATGGTGCCGGCCGCGATGTTGGCGTGCCTGTCCCGGCCCGAGCCGAACTCGTCCCGCGAGTTGTTGCAGTGCACCAGGTCGATCCGGCCGGTGATCGCCTTGATCCGGTCGACCGCGTCGGCGAGGTCGATGCCGGCCGAGTTGGCGTGGCAGGTGTCCAGGCAGAAGCCCACGTTCGCGGCGTCAGCCCCGGCCGCCTCGGTCACCGCCTCCCAGAGCCTGCCGATCGCCTCGAGCGACCTGGCCATGGCGCCGTCGCCGCCCGCGGTGTTCTCGATCAGCATCGGCAGCGGCCGGCCGATGCGCTCCACCGCCTTGCGCCAGTTCTCCAGGCCGTCGGCGGGGTCCGCGCCCGCGGTGACGTGCCCGCCGTGCACGATCAGGCCCTTGGCCCCGATGGACGCGGCCGCCTTGAGCTGCTGGTCGAGCAGCTTCCTGCTGGGAATCCTGATCCGGTTGTTGCTGGTGGCGACGTTGATCACGTACGGCGCGTGGATGTAGATGTCCACGCCGGCCGCGGCGAAGGCGTCCCGGATGGCCGCCGGATCCCCGCCGGGTATCACCGGTCCCTTCCAGCCCTGCGGATCGCCGAGGAAGAACTGGGCCGCGTCCGCGCCGCAGTCGACCGCCTCGTCCAGCGGGTTGTCAACGTGGAAGTGGGCTCCGATGCGCGCCATGGTCCCGAGCCTAGTGCCAGGCGAGCCTAACGCCGGCGGTCAGGCGAAGAAGCCGCCCTTGGACAGGCCGAGGGCCAGCCCGACGAACCCGGCGATGATGCCGGTGACGATCACGATCCGCTGCTCGCGGGTGGCCGAGATCATCTGCACGTACAGTCCGACCAGGCACGCGACCAGTCCGGTGGCGGTCGCGGTGACGATCACCGCGGCGCCGGTGTGGGCATTCCGGATGATCATGCCGAGGATGAAGGATATGAGGCCGAGAATCAGGGTGAGGATGGCCATAAAATTCTCGACCGGATGCGGCTGCCCGTCCGAGTTCAGGATGTTCGCACGCTGGCGGCCGTTCCGGACAGCACCGGCCACGGGGATCACCTCCCGGCTGTCACTGCGGGCATACGATTTCACTCGACAGTCTTCCCCGCTGCGGCAGTGCGGAATCCACAGGTTTTCCCGCGGGTTTTCCCGCGCCCTTCCCGCGTCCGGCGGCGGATCGCCGTCCGGTTAACACGTAACCGGGATGTTAGGTAGACTGACCGGGCTGCGGACAACCCGGCTGTTACCTGCGCCGGCTCGTGACCGCGACACCTCCTGCCACGGAAGGACCGTGGCCGCATTAGTCCAGAGGAGGCTCAGGACGCCCATGCGCCACTACGAGATTATGATCATCCTCGACTCCACCCTCGAGGAGCGCAACGTCCAGCCGTCACTTGACCCGTTCCTCAAGGTCGTGACGGGCGGCGGCGGCAAGGTCGACAAGGTGGACATCTGGGGCAAGCGCCGCCTGGCGTACCAGATCGAGAAGAAGTCAGAAGGCATCTACGCAGTCGTGGACCTGACGGCGGAGCCGGCCACCGTGCTCGAGATGGACCGTCAGCTCAACCTCAACGAGGGCGTGCTGCGGACCAAGGTCATGCGGCCCGAGCATCATCACTGATCGGGACCTTCTGACCTCCAGACCCCGTTTCCCAGACAGCCAATCCTTAGCGACCCGGGAGTACCCCGATGGCAGCAGGCGATACCCAGATCACGATCGCGGGCAACCTCGTCGACGATCCGGAGTTGCGTTTCACCCCGGCCGGGCAGCCGGTGGCGCGGTTCCGCGTCGCGTCCACCCCGCGGTACCTCGACAAGACCACGAACGAGTGGAAGGACGGCGACAGCCTGTTCCTGACCTGCAATGTGTGGCGGCAGGCGGCGGAGAACGTCGCCGAGAGCCTGCAGCGCGGGATGCGGGTGATCGTCTCCGGGCGGCTGCGGCAGCGGTCGTATGAGACCAAGGAAGGCGAGAAGCGGACCGTCTACGAGGTCGAGGTCGACGATGTCGGTCCCTCGCTGCGGAACGCGTCGGCCAAGGTGAACAGGGTCGCCCGCTCCGGTTCCGGCGACGGCGGCTACGGCGGCGGCCAGCGGGGCTCCGGCTCCGGCTCCGGCGGTTCCGGCGGCCGGTCCTCCGGCGGCCAGGGCGGCGCCGGCCAGGGAAGCGGGGGCGGCGGCTACGGCGGCGGGGACGCCGACCCGTGGGCGTCCGACAGTCCTGGCGGCGGCTACTCCGACGAACCCCCGTTCTAACACTGAAAACAAGCCAGACATACCGCTAACCGACCATCCCCGCCGCGGGCGGGGCTCTAAGGAGCACCACGATGGCCAAGCCACCGCTGCGCAAGCCGAAGAAGAAGGTTTGCACGTTCTGCCAGGAGAAGCTCGCCTACGTCGACTACAAGGACACCGGCCTGCTCCGCAAGTACATCTCGGACCGCGGCAAGATCCGCGCCCGGCGGGTGACCGGCAACTGCACGCGCCACCAGCGGGACGTCGCGACGGCGATCAAGAACGCCCGCGAGATGGCGCTGCTTCCGTACACGAGCACGGCGCGCTAGGGAGTCAGGCAGATGAGTCGTACACCGATGAAGCTCATCCTCACGCAGGAAGTGAGCGGTCTCGGCGCACCCGGTGACGTGGTGGACGTGGCCGCAGGCTACGGCCGCAACTACCTGATACCGCGCGGTTTCGCGATGAACTGGACCCGCGGCGCGGAGAAGCAGATCGAGCTGATCCAGCGGGCCAGGGCGGCCAGGGAGATCCGCGGCGTCGAGGACGCGAAGGTCGTGGCGGCGCAGCTCGAGGGCCTGCAGGTGCGGATGCGGCGGCGGGCCGGCGCCAGCGGCAGGCTGTTCGGCTCGGTCGGGCCCGCGGACATCGCGGCCGCCGTGCGCGAGGCCGGCGGCCCGGAACTCGACCGTCGCCGGATCGAGGTCCGCGACCCGATCAAGACCGTGGGCTCGCACCAGGTCCGGGTCAGGCTGCACCCCGAGGTCAGCGCCCCGGTCGACATCGAGATCACCGCCAGCTAACCCCGGCCGCCTGCCGGCGGCCCCGTCCCACGGTCAGCGGACGCCCGTGCGCGCTGGCGCCCGTGCGCCCCGCGCCGTCGGGCATGGTTGCGGCACTGTACCCCGAAGAGCGGGCAGGCTGTCACAGCCATGCCTATCGCCGGAGGCGCAGAAGGCCGCGTAGATCCCGGATGCGGGTGGCCAGGCCGGATCCGGAGAGATCCTCTGGTTTGCCCGCGGGGCGCGTCGGCTAGCCGGGCGGGTTCGCGTACCTGGATGCCAGCCGGGCTAGCTCTGGGTCGATGTCGCGCACCATCGCCCAGACCTCGGCGACCCGTGCCTCCAGACCGGAGGAATCCGCGCTCTTACGATCGGCGTCGAGCTGGTCGATGGCCTCGGCCACGCGCCGGATAGCGGACTCGTCTATCGAACACACCGTCGAAGATTATCAGGTCGGCGGTGCCTGTAAGCATGCTTCCGCAAGCCTGGTTGTCCACAGGCCTCGGCGACCTGCCTGTGGACAAATATTGTGGATAACCAGCCCGGGAAACCCCCGCGAAGTTTTTCTTCCACACAGCCGGTGGATCACGTTTTCCCTGTTCGTAGGGGTTAACTCGGCTGCGGGTTGATCGTTTCCACAGTTCTTTCCCCAGGCTGCGCACAACGTAGCCGGCGTGTCTGCACACCTTGTCCACACCGTCGTCCACGGCGCGACTTGGTGCCGGGCATGGCGGGCCGCCAGAATGTCAGAGCCATCGGCTACAACGGTGTCAGGCGAAGGTAGGAGTGCGTTCGTGCCGCATTCACTCACACGGGGGAGGAGGGGCAGGTGAGCGTCACCGAGATTTCTCCGCGGAGTGACGATTTCGAGCGGACCCCGCCGCACGATGTCGCGGCGGAGCAGTGCGTGCTCGGCGGAATGCTGCTCTCGAAGGACGCCATCTCGGACGTGATCGAGGTGATCCGGCCGACCGACCACTACCGGCCGGCCCACCAGCTGATCCACGAGGCCATCCTCGACCTGTACGGCCGGGGGGAGCCAGCGGACGCGATCACGGTCGCCAACGAGCTCACCAGGCGCGGCGAGATCGCCCGCGTCGGCGGCGGCCCTTACCTGCACACCCTGATCGCCTCGGTGCCGACCGCGGCCAACGCTGGCTACTACGCGCGCATCGTCCGGGAGCGCGCGATCCTGCGGCGCCTGGTGGAAGCCGGCACCAGGATCGTCCAGTTCGGCTACGCGGGCGAGGCCGACGCCGACGACCTCGTGGACCGGGCCCAGGCCGAGGTGTACGCGGTCACCGACCGCCGGACCAGCGAGGACTACCACGCGCTGTCGGAGATCATGCCGGGCGCGCTGGACGAGATCGAGGCCATCGGCAGCCGCGGCGGGGACCTCACCGGCGTGCCCACCGGATTCACCGACCTGGACCATCTCACCAACGGCCTGCACCCCGGCCAGATGATCGTCATCGCCGCGCGCCCCGCCGTGGGCAAGGCCCTCGCCCTCGACACGCCGCTGCCGACGCCGACGGGATGGACGACGATGGGCGAGGTCCGCGTCGGTGACCACCTGATCGGCGCCGACGGCAAGCCCACCCAGATCGTGGCCGCGACCGAGGTCATGCACGGCCGCCCTTGCTACGAGGTCGAGTTCGACGACGGCGAAGTGATCATCGCCGACGAGAACCACCAGTGGCTTACCTGGAACAGTCCCCGTCCTGACGGGTTCTCCGGGCTGGTTCCGCCCCAGGTGGTCACGACCCGAGCGATTGCCCGTACCTTGCGCCGCGACACGGTGCGCCGCCGATCCAACCATGCCGTGGCACTTACAGCTCCCGTCGAGCGTCCGGTGGCCAGCCTGTCCGTTCCGGCCGGTTCCCTAGGCGCAGCACCCGGGGAACATCTAGAACATCCACGGTGGCGGTACATCGCGGACGTGCGGGCCGTTGCCTCGCGGCCAGTCCGGTGCGTGCAGGTGGCTAGCACGGACCATCTCTACCTGGCCGGACGGGGCATGATCCCGACGCATAATTCGACGCTGGCGCTGGACTTCGCGCGGGCGGCCGCCATCAAGCACAACCTGGCGACCGTGCTGTTCAGCCTCGAAATGGGGCGTAACGAGATCACGATGCGGCTGCTGTCGGCGGAGGCGCGGGTGCCCCTGAGCACGATGCGCACCGGGCAGATGAACGACGACGACTGGGCCCGGCTGGCCCGGCGGATGAGCGAGGTCGCGGACGCGCCGCTGTTCATCGACGACTCGCCGAACATGTCGCTGATGGAGATCAGGGCCAAGTGCCGTCGGCTGAAGCAGCGGCACGACCTGAAGTTCGTCATCGTCGACTACCTGCAGCTGATGTCCTCGCCCAAGCGGGTGGAGAACCGACAGCAGGAAGTCTCGGAAATGTCCCGGTCGCTCAAGCTGCTGGCCAAGGAACTCGAAGTCCCCGTTATCGCGTTGTCCCAGCTCAACCGGGGTCCCGAGCAGCGCACAGACAAGAAGCCCCTATTGTCCGATTTGCGTGAATCGGGCTGCCTGACCGAGGACACGACTCTTCTGAGGGCGGATACCGGCGCACCGGTTACCTTCGGCGAGCTGATGCGCGACGGGGGCGAAGGCGTTCCGGTCTGGTCGGTTGACGAACGGCAGCGGTTGGTCCCGGCGCCGATAACCAAGGTCTTCGCCTCGGGAACGAAAGAGGTGTACCTGCTGCGCCTGGCCTCCGGACGAGAGGTGAAGGCATCCGCCAACCACCCGTTCCTTACCTTTTCTGGCTGGACGCCCCTGGAGGAGCTACGCCCAGGTGAGCGGCTAGCCATACCCCGCCACGTCCCTGAGCCGATCAATGCCGGGCTTGGCTGGTCCGACTACCGGATCGGGCTCCTCGCCCACCTGCTCGGAGACGGCTGCGTGGTCCGTTCACAGCCCGTGCACTACACCTCGAACGACGAGGAGAACCTGGCCTTCGTGGAGGCCGCCGCGGCGGCGGAGTTCGGCATATCGCCGCGCCGGGTCGCGCAGAAGACATGGTGGCACACCTACCTCCCCGCGCCGTACCACTGCACGCACGGCCGCGGGAACCCGTTGCACGCCTGGTTCCGCGAGCTCGGGATCGAAGACCTGCGATCGCACGAGAAGCGCCTTCCGGCCGCTATGTACTCGGCCAGCGACGCCGAGATCCGCCTGTTCCTGCGTCATCTGTGGGCGACCGACGGCTGCGTCTGGCTTGGTAACGGCAAGTCAGCGGTGAAGGCGTACTACGCCACGTCGAGCCGCCAACTTGCCTACGGCGTTGCGCATCTGCTCGCGCGGCTCAGGATAGTCGCACGTATCCGGCAGGTGCAGAAGGCTGGTTACCAGCCCGGCTACCACGTCATCGTGGCCGACGGTCCCAGCCTGCGGATCTTCTGCGAACGTGTCGGCGTGCACGGCCGACGCGGCGAACTGGCGAACCGACTGGCTGTCGCCCTGGAAGGGCGGGTCGTCAACACGAACGTGGACACGATCCCGATCGGCGTCTGGAACGTGGTCAAGGCCGAGCGGATCCGCGCCGGGCTAACCGACCGCCAGTTCCAGGCGGCTATCGGCACCCATTACTGCGGAACCGCACTTTACAAGAGCTGTCCGTCGAGGGAGCGTCTCATGCGATGCGCGGAGGTTCTCGGCTCCGAGACGCTACGTGACATCGCCTCCAGCGACGTCTACTGGGACCGGATCGTTAGCATCGAGCCGCTAGGGCCGCAGCCCGTCTATGACGCTACCGTGAAAGGAACCCACAACTTCGTCGCGGACGGCCTGCTCGCCCATAACAGCATCGAACAGGATAGCGACGTTGTTATCCTGCTGCACCGCGAAGACCTTTATGAGCGGGAATCGCCACGGGCGGGTGAGGCAGACCTGATCGTGGCCAAGCACAGGAACGGCCCGACGATGACCGTGACCGTGGCGTTCCAGGGCCACTACAGCCGCTTTGTCGACATGGCTCCTTCGTGAGGCTGGAGGTGTAGGAGGGAAGCCATGGATAAAGTTACCGATGATCAGGCCCGCACCTAGTTGATCTGGTACTCCCAGCCTTCCTGCCAGGCGAAGTCCTGCTCGACGAGCTCTTCCAACCCGACGCCGCCGAGGAAGTGGTCCAGGCCCCACCGGGTGGCGACGTGTCCGATGACCAGGATCCGCTGCTCGTCCCAGCGCAGCGGCAGGTCGCCGAGGAAGCGGCCGACGCGGGCGACGGCTTGCCGCCAGCTTTCCCCGCCCGGGTAGGGCCGGTCCAGGTGCTCGCGCCGGCCAGCGTGCAGCTCAGCCACTGGCATCCCGTTGCGCTGCCCGTAGTCGCATTCGCGCAGCCGCCAGTCATACAGCACCGGGATCGCCGAGGCGCCGAAGGCGACCGAGGCGGTTTCGGTCGCGCGGGCCAGGTCGGAGCTGAACACGGCGGTGATCCCGTCGCTGATGCGGCGGGACCCCAGCTGCTGCGCCTGTGTCCGGCCGCGCGCGGACAACTGGCCAGGCAGCCAGCCGGTGGCGCGCCCCTCCTCGTTGTCCACGGTGGTGGAATGGGTCTCAAAGACCAGCTCGATAACCACCAGCCAACCCTAGGCCCAGCCAACTCAACGCAGATCGCGGGTTATCCGGTGCCGAGGAGGTGCCCGGACACCCGGGCCAGGTGAGTGCGCATCGCCGTGGTGGCCCGGTCCGCGTCCCGCAGCCGGAGGGCGGCCACGATCTCCTCGTGGTCACGCCGGTATTCGTCCCGCCGGGCCGCCGTGGCACTGCGCCGCTTCAGGTCGCCCCACATCCGCCCGTGCCGGGCTCGCTCCACCTCCGAGTACAGCCGGATCAGGAGAGGGCTGCGCGTCGCCGCGATAATCGACCGGTGCAGGGCGGCGTCCCAGACCTCGAACTCGTCGTGATCCGCCGCCCGCTCTCCGCCGCGCAGGCAGCGATCCATCTCAGCGAAGTCGCGGGCGGTGGCCCAGGCCACTACCAGGGACATGGCGGTCGGTTCGAACAGGCGCCGGACCGCCATCACGTCGGCCGGCGCGTAGTCGGCGGCCCCTGACAGCCCGCCCGGCGCGGGCAGTTCGCTTGCTGCCGGGCCCGGCCCGGCTGGCTGGCCCGCGGCCGGAATCTCGCCAGCGGCCGCTGGGGCACCGGCCGCTGGGGAATCGGCCGCTGGGGAATCGGCCGCTGGGATCTCGCCCGCGGTGGCCGGGCCCGCGGCCGGCTCTGGTCCGGGTACGTCAGGGCCGTGGCGGCGGAGAAAGGTACCCCGGCCCACTTCGCGGGAGACGTGTCCCTCGGCCTGGAGCACCGCCATGGCATGCCGGATGGCCGCGCGGGAAACCCCGAGATCGGCGGCAAGCTGCCGCTCAGTCGGCAGGCGCGTGCCGCGGCCCGCGCCGCCCCGCTCGGACTCCGCCAGGATGAGCGCCGCGAGCGCCCGACGCTGCAGGGCCGAGTTATCGCTGGCCATGTTCTGAACCAATCTAACCAATCACTCCATGCGGCAAGATTCTTGCACCATTTTACTTGAATGTCACGCATTGACCTCCTCGGATCCCTGTGTCTATGATGCAGCCAATCAACTGACAGAACCAATCAGTCTATTAAACCAAAATGGTTCAAACCAATGGGCCGACCTAACCAGGCCGGCGTGCAGTGCCGGACCGAGGGCAGTGCCCGACCACCGTGCAGTGCCGGACCGAGGGCAGTGCCGGACCGAGGGCAGCAGAGCCGAAACGACACGACAGAGCCGAAACGACACGACAAGGAGATTTGGCTCGTGAGACTCGCCACCCTAATGACGACGAGCGGACCGCGGCTGCACGTCCGGGCGCGCGGCGGCGGGTACGTGGACATCGCAGCGGCGACCGGCGACGAGCGGTTCGCGGCGTTCGGGACCTTCGTCGCGGCCGGCCCGGCCGCGACGGAAGCCGCCCGCGGCCTGCAGGACCGCGACGGCCGCGAGTACCCGCTATCGGATTTCGGCCCTGCGGTGCCCGCGCCGGAGCGCATACTCTGCCTCGGCCTGAACTACAGCGAACACGCGCTCGAGGGCGGGCGGGCCGTGCCGACCTGGCCGGACACGTTCGTGCGAGCTCAGCAGACGGTCCTGGGTCCGTACGCCGACCTCGTCAAGCCGGCCCTGACCTCCTCGTTCGACTACGAAGGCGAGCTCGGCATCGTCATCGGGGCGGGCGGGCGCTACATCCCGGCCGGCAAGGCGATCGACGCGATCGCCGGGTTCACCGTGCTGAACGACGCGTCGGCGCGGGACTGGCAGCGGGCCGGCAGCCAGTGGACGCCAGGGAAGAACTTCGACGGCTCCATGCCCATCGGCCCGGAGGTCGTCACGCCGGACGAGGTCGACGTCGCCGACGTGGCGCTCACCACCGTGCTCAACGGCCAGGTCATGCAGTCGGCGCGGACCTCGCAGATGCTCGTCGACGTGCCGAGCGCGGTGGAGTTCTTCTCCTCGTTCACGACGCTGCGGCCCGGCGACGTCATCGCCACCGGGACGCCGGGAGGCGTCGGCTTCGCCCGCAAGCCCCCGGTCTGGCTCCAGCCGGGGGACGTTATCGAGATCACGATCGAGGGCATTGGCGCCATCCGCAACCGCGTGGTCGCCGAGTCGGGCGACCGCTCCGGCTGGCGATGGCAGCCAGGCCCTTCTTCCGGCGGCCTGTAGCCGGGGACTCCGCTCCGTGCCCCTGGCCTGGCGGCCCGACGCAAAACTCTCACCGCAGAGGGGACGAACATGACGACTATCGCCAGAACACGAAGATCAGACAGAACCGCGTTGCGGGCATCCGGCCGCGGGCCGCGGGCCGCGCGGCGCGCCGCCGCCGCGCTGACCGCCGCCGGGCTGGCGGCGGCGGGCCTGGCCGCCTGCAGCTCCAGCTCGAGCAGCAGCACCACTACCAGCAGTAATACCGGCGCGAGCAGCTCCTCCCTGGTCGTCGCCGATCTGGCGCCGTTCAGCGGACCGGACGCCGCCCTCGGCCCCACATACCTGGTGTCCTGCGACGGCGCCACGGCGGCGATCAACAACGCCGGCGGCGTCCTCGGCCACAAGCTCACCTGCAAGGGCGTGGACACCAGGGGAGACCCCGCGGACGCGGTGCCCGCCACCCGGCAGATGTTCGCCACCACGCCCAACCTCGCCCTGGTCATCGGCGTCACCTCCGACGAGGCGGCGAGCGTGGTACCGGTCATCAACGCGAACAAGATGGTCGTGTTCGGGATGACCGGCCAGTCGGAGTTCGACTCCACTCACTTCCAGTACTTCTACCGGCTGGTTCCGCCAGACCTGGAAGAGTCCTACGCGATGATCGTGATCGCGCAGCAACTCGGGTA
>Ga0208043_1000233_pt1 | contig 28167 bp, 26 predicted proteins | sample Sb_taG_12_FD_187710 | JGI IMG/M metagenome (GOLD analysis project Ga0208043, IMG submission 187710) | Peat soil microbial communities from Weissenstadt, Germany - Sb_50d_9_AC metaG (SPAdes) (version 2) | ecosystem: Environmental > Terrestrial > Soil > Wetlands > Peat | place: Germany... | reverse complement strand
TTCGCGCACGTGTGACGGTTAGATCCTTAGCTTCGCTCAGGATGACACCTAATTCGCTTGGGCCCGCGCGCGGAAGAACCGGGGAACCTATGCGGCTTCCCCAGCGTAGCTTCATACGAGAGGAGAAGCGGCTATGACACTCCTGGTCCTCATGGCGCTGCTGTATTTCCTGCCCACGCTGATCGGCCACAACAAGCGCGCGGCCGGTGCGATTTTTCTCGTGAATCTGCTCACCGGCTGGACGATCATCGGCTGGTTCGTCACGCTAATTTGGGCCTGCATGGCAGACCCCCGGCCAATGGTGGTCTACGCAGGCCACGGCGTGCATTATTGCAGCCGCTGCGGCACTCCGCAGTTCGTAGGCGCAAGATTCTGCAGCGCCTGCGGAAGGGTGTTGTAGGGGGGCGGGTTCACACGCCCCCGGTTTGGTTTTGGGTTTTGTTTCGGCGGCGGAAATAAGCCTTGACACAAGGCGAATAAAAAGCGAAACTCTCACACTTTCTCTCAGCCTCACAAAGGAGCACCAACAATGCCTATGAACCAAGCCTTACTCCCGGAATTCGACATGGAAATGGCCAAGACTCGCGAATGTCTCTCGCGCGTCCCGGATGCCAAGTGGGATTGGAAGCCGCACAGCAAGTCCGGCTCGATGGGCTGGCTCGCCAACCACATCGCGCAGATGGCCGGCTGGACCGGCGACATGCTCACCACCGAATCGCTCGACATCGCGCCGGGCGGCAAGCAGATGGAATTCCCGTCGGCGAAGAACCGCCAGGAACTGCTGGCCATGTTCGATAAAGGCACGGCGTCGGCGCGCACGGCGCTGGCCAAGGCCACCGACGAGCAGTTCGCGCAGAAATGGACGCTGCTGCAAAACGGCCAGGAGTTCTTCAGCATGCCGCGCATCGCTGTCTTTCGCGGCATGATCATGAACCACATCATTCATCACCGCGGGCAGCTCGGCGTCTATTTCCGGCTGAACGATATTCCGGTGCCGGCGCTTTACGGGCCGTCGGCGGACGAGCAGCAGATGGCAGCCACGGCGGGATGACCGAACCAGCTTCAAGCGAACAGCTTCGCGAAGAATTCAATCGCTGGGCCGATGCAGGCAAGGGCGAGTCGATGGAGCACGAGCACTGGCCCATCACTCGCCCGGTGCTCGAGCGCATGAGCGTCGCGCCGGCGGACAATATTCTCGATGCCGGATGCGGCGCCGGCTGGCTCTCGCGGATTTTAGCGGGGCTGGCCAACGAAGGCCGCGTAGTCGGAATGGATATTTCCGACGAGATGGTGCGCCACGCCCGCCAGAAGAGCGGCGAGTTCGGGAATCTAGTCTTCGTGGTAGGCGGCGTCGAGGAAATTCCCTGGGAAGCGAATTTCTTCGATCACGCAATTTCGGTAGAGTCGTCGTATTACTGGCCAGACCCCGCAAAAGGAATCCGCGAGCTGCACAGAGTGCTGCGCGACGGCGCCTCGGCGTGGATCCTAATTAATTTCTATCGCGACAACCCGTATTGCCATCAATGGGCCGAAAAGCTGCAAGTCCCGGTGAATCTATTCTCAGCCGAAGAATGGAAGCAATTCTTCCGCGAAGCCGGTTTCGCCGAAGTAACCCACGCGCTAATCCCCGATCCAACGCCCGCGCCGCCAGTGTACGAAGGCCGCTGGTTCCGCAACGCAGCCGAGCTGAAGAAGTTCCGCGAAATCGGCGCCCTACTAATCCGCGGCACCAAGCCGACAAATTCGAATTAATTCAGCGATCCAAGAGTGCGGTTGGCGGGGCCAAGTGACAAAAATTGTTGCTATATGTCGGACAACCAAGTTGACCCACTTTCGCTCGGCGAAGGTGGGCGAAGTCGCCGGGTGGCCTGGGCGAGCCGTGTCGTTAGGTCGCGGAGCAAAAATCCGCGGTGTCTGGTACCGGGGAGGGCAATCTCGTCGATTCTGTAAAGGGCTTGCACCGAATGCTTCAAGGGGTTATAGAATTCTTTCTCGGCGTTCGAGGTTGACCTTTGACCGGTCTATCGCGGGATGTCCGCTATGCTTTCAGGACGCTTGCGAAGAGCCCTGGCTTCACGACTGTTGCTATTCTTACGCTCGCCCTCGGAATCGGCGCGACGACGACCGTTTTCAGCGTTGTCGACGGCGTTCTCCTAAGTCCTTTCCCCTACAAAAGCGCCGAGAGGCTGGCCACTCCTTCTATCCAGCTGCCCAATCAGATAAGCCTGCGGCGTTTCCCTGTCCCAGTCTTCCTTGATTTCAAGGCATGGAATCATACGTTTCAGGACATGATCGGGCTTGCGTACCTGGGTGTTCGCTATTCGGGTGGCGGAGTGACCAAGCAGGTTTGGGGCGGATGGGTCACGCCAGATTCATTTGAAGTTCTGGGCAGCAAGCCGTTCCTGGGGCGCCCGATTACGTCGGACGACGGAAATCCGGGCTCTCCCCCCGTTTTCATCATGAGCCACCGATTGTGGGCCGCGCAGTTCAACAGCGATCCGAAAATCCTCGGGACTACTTTGAATCTCAATGGCACCCCGAGAACTCTGATCGCTGTCATGCCACCGCGGTTCCGATTTGGTGAGTGTGAAATTTGGATTCCGCTCAGTCTGACTCGAGACACGTTTATTACGGGATTCGGCCTAGCGGCCAACGAGTTGTGGACAGTCGGTCACCTGAAGCCCGGTGTGAGCGCTCAACAGGCGGGGGCGGATCTCGAAGTAATTGCGCAGCAGCTCGAAAAGAGCTACCCGACTTATTTCCGGCCTCGGTTCAAAATACGGGTGAGCAGCTTATTAGATTATTTTGTAGGAGACTTCAAAATTACCATTGTTGCTCTGATGGCCGCAGTTGCGATGTTGCTCTTGATCGCTTGCAGCAACGTTGCAAATCTCTTGCTCGCCCGTGCAAGTGTCCGCGAGAAAGAAATCGCGATTCGGGCTGCGCTGGGCGCAACTCGTAGCAGACTCGTGAGGCAATTGCTGATCGAGAGCTTTCTACTTGCCATGGCAAGCTGCTTGGTCGGCTGCATATTTGCTTATTTGGGATTGAAAGTCGCAAGCGCCGTAATTCCACAAGGATCAATCCCGTCTGAAGTAACGATTGCCCTCCGCCCAGCAACGTTGTTATTCGCCATAGGCGTCGCGGTTCTCACCACAGTAATTTGCGGCCTCGCGCCCGCGATTCACGCGGTCCGGCGCGATTTGCGTGCCGGTCTTGCGGGTGCCGGGACGGGCGCAAGTGGCAGCTTCCGGCATGGGAGACTGCGCTCCTGCTTGGTTATCGCCGAGGTCGCCGTCTCCATCGTGTTGTTGATCGGCACGGGGTTGATGGTGCGCACTTTTCTCGCGCTCGAACGCGTTGACATTGGATTTAATCCGGCCAACGTTTTGTATGCGGATTTGGGACTGCCCGAGGGGCAGTACGATACCGCCGTTCAAAAACAAGTCTTCTTCCGGAAAATAATCGAACGTGTGAAAGCTATCCCGGGGGTGAGCGCCGCGACCGTCGCCAGCTCGGTGCCGCCCTATTCCTGGGGCTGGACCGAGGTGGTCGTGCCCGGAAAAACGCACTCCGAACCCTGGGGCGCTACGCTTGAGATGTGCAGCGAGGATTACTTTAAGACGCTAGGCCGGCACCTGCTGCGCGGCAGGCTGCTTTCGCAGAGCGATGTAGATTCCGCGCGGCATGTGACGGTTATCAATGAGACGCTCGCCCGCGCTTACTTTCAAAACGAAGATGCGATCGGCAAAGGAATCAAATTCAGCTCGTTTGAGATGTACTCCGATTGGCCGCGCGATGCTTACTTTGAGATTATCGGGATCATCGCAGACGCCAAAAACCAAGGCCTACAGGATCCTCCGAGGCCTGAAGCATACTTTCCTCATGCACTCACTGGCGTGGGTCATCGCCTGATCCTGATTAGGACAGATGGTAACTCCGAGCGCGTCTTGGCGAGCCTGGGGCGAGAGATATCGGCGCTGGATGCTGGCGTTGCCGTGTTGGAAATCGGCTCAGTTCAGAGCTTCCTCAAACACGCGTACTTCGCGGAACCGCAGTTCATCCTAACCACTCTCGGAACGTTTGCGGGCACCGGATTGCTACTCGCGGTCATCGGCATCTTCAGCATGATGGCGTACACCGTGTCGCTCCAAACGCGTGAGATTGGGATCCGCATGGCCCTCGGCGCTCAGCGGAACGACGTTCTGCGCTTGGTGCTCAAAAAAGGCCTGGTGCTGATAACCGGAGGCACGTTGGCTGGAGTCGTCCTGGGCGTAAGTGTCTCGCGAATCATCGCCAGCCAAATTTGGGGCGTCTCGGCTACAGACCCGTGGACCTATTCCGCCGTCGTAGTCGTTATTCTGGTAGTTGGCGTGGCAGCTTGCCTACTTCCAGCTCGCAGAGCCACGCAGGTAAGCCCGCTGGCTGCCCTCCGCTCTGACTGACTTAGTTTCGAGTAACGGATGTCGGCCTGATGGTCTAACGGTTGAGCCGCCAATAAAGCCAACGCCCCCGGCGCCCACCTTTCATCCCCCAGCGCGCCTCCACACTCAAAATTGAATTTTTCGGACTATTGACATGGGCGTGAATAGAATCGAAAATTGGCGCGTAGATCGCTGAAGTTCCGGCGCGAGGGCTGGCTCATCAGAGCCCGCCGCAATCCGCGCCAAACAATTTGAAATCAGGAGGTTTAAAGTGCCCGGCAGAAACGCCGCGTGCGCCAGCATTGCTTCTGTAGGAGCGAGACATGAGAGGCCACGTGAAAGCCTGAGAGCCTTGTCAGGGCACGGCATCAGCGGTGCCGAAGACACGGCAAGGTCAGTATGGCTTCAGCCGCTGGGGCCGTCACCCGGCCGCCGCGACCCATCCTTCCCGCGAGCTTTCTAATCGGGAAGCCCACGATTAGAAAGCCTCGCAATTCCTACAAAACAAACGCGGGCCCGGGCTGATGATTCAGCCCGGCTAGTTAATGAGGTCCTTTCTAATCGGGAAAAAACACATGTTTTACAGAACGCGATTCGAACGCGGCGAACAAATCCGCTCGGCCAACGCGTGCCGCATCGAAGATCGTCGCCGACGAAAGGAGCCACCAGGGACGGTGGCGCTACGGGGGATCGAACGGCTCGGCCCGGGGCGCATTTCTAATCGAGACACGAAATTATTAGAATTCACCGTAACGTTTACAAAACAAAGGACGGCACCCCAGTCTAATCGAGACAAAAACGTGCTTTTTTCAAGCCATATTTTAGGCCGGTGAAGGCGGCGCGAGGCCGCGTGGGAAGCGGCTAAGCATCGCCGCTCGCGGGGGGCGCCCCTGCACGAAAAATGAAACAAAAATCCTCTCGCGCTCATCTTACAAACCGGAGGCCGCACTCGATGAAGTCGGTGAGGAGGTTCAAGAACATGAAAATTTCAGCATGGGCCGCGCGAATCTCAGGGCCTCGATTGGCCAAACAGATCTTGGTCTCCCTGATGTCCTTGGCTCTCCTGTTCGCAACGTGGCCTCAGAGCCTGTCCGCCTATCAAGACCCGCAAGCGCCGGATCAAGCTCCGCCGCCGCCCACCGATCAGGCGCCAGGGGCAACCGCGCCGGCTTACGCGCAACAGACTCCCGAACAGTTGCAACAGTTGGTCGCTCCCATCGCCCTTTATCCCGATTCGCTCGTCGCGCAAGTTCTCGCCGCGTCCACTTTTCCCGAGCAAGTTGTCGAAGCCGACCGATTCCTGCAATCGCATCCGGACTTAAAGGGCGACGCTCTGGCTCAAGAGGTGGACCAACAGAATTGGGACCCGAGCGTCAAGGCGCTCGCCGCTTTTCCATCCGTCCTCGGAAATATGGACAAGAACCTATCCTGGACTTCATCTCTCGGCGACGCCTACTACAATCAGGAACAGGATGTGATGGACGCCGTACAAGTAATGCGCCAGAAAGCGCAAGACGCCGGCAATCTCAAATCCACGCCGCAGCAAACCGTAACCGCGGATGACTCGACCATCACCATTCAGCCGGCAAGCCCTGATGTCGTGTACGTCCCCGCATACGATCCGTGGCTGATCTACGGATATCCCGTGGCCCCGTGGCCGGGCTGGTATGCGTATCCCGGAATCTGGTACGACGGTCCGTTCCTCTCCTTCGGAGTCGGCTTCGGCATCGGATTCTTCGGCGGTTTCGGATGGGGCTGGGGTCATTGGGGATTCGATTGGCATAATCACTACGCAGTTTTTAACCACAACAGGTACTACTCTCGGAGCACCGTCTTTTACAACCGCAACAACTTCTACCGTGGCGGCGCCGCGCGCGGCGGATTTGCCGGCCGGCCCGGCGAAGGAAGACCTGCTGCCGGCGGCGCGCGCGCGGGCGATTTCAACCGTCCCGGAGCAGCGCCCAGACCGTTCGGCGGAAGCAAGCCGGCTGCTCGAGGATATGCAGAACCTCGCGGTCAGACTGGCACACGCTCAGGCGCCTTTAGCCACATCGAGCACGGCGGGCAGACAAGAGGATTCTCCTCACGCGGAAGCGCCAGCATGGGTGGCGGCTCCCGCGGCGGTGGCGGATCTCACGGCGGTGGCGGCCGTCACTAATCGAAGGCTCGTTTTGTTCCCGGCAGGTCGAGAAATTTAGAAATGGAGAGAATCCATATGCGGCGAACGAAGTGGAACTCCAGCAAATTTCCTTGGGCCAATCTTTCCAAATGTGCTGCGTTGATTATTCTTCTGACGGGCTTCATTCCCGCTCGATCCCTGGCGCAGCAGCAGGGCCAAAAAACATTTTCATCCCCTGAAGAAGCCGCTAAAGCCCTCGTCGCGGCAGCGCAAAGTAACGACGAAAAAGCCATGCTCGAAATCCTCGGACCGGACGGAAAGGAAATCGTCTCCTCGGGCGATGAAACCGAGGACGCTCAGAACCGCGCTAATTTCGCTCAGAAATATCAGGAAATGCATCGTCTGGTGAAGGAACCGGATGGAGCTACGATGTTGTATATCGGCGCGGAAAATTGGCCCACGCCTATTCCGCTCATGCACAAAGGCAATGCGTGGTATTTCGACACGGACGCGGGCAAAAAGGAAATCTTGTACCGGCGCGTTGGCCGCAATGAACTATCCACCATCCGCGTTTGCCAGGAGCTGGCCGCGGCGCAAAAAGAATACTACTCCACGCAGCACAACGAGTACGCTCAGCAAATCTTCAGCGATGAAGGCCAGCACAACGGCCTGTACTGGAAAGCTACCGGAAGCGAACCGCAAAGCCCCATCGGGCCGCTGGTAGCGGGCGCGGTCGCTGAAGGCTACATCAAGGGTGAAAATGGCGCTCCGACGCCCTATCGCGGCTACTTCTACCACATCCTAACTCGTCAGGGGAAAAATGCCCCGGGCGGCGCGAAAAATTACATCGCAAACGGCAAAATGACCGAAGGATTCGCGTTCATAGCCTATCCCGCGGAGTACAGATCCTCGGGCGTAATGACGTTTATAGTTGGCGCAGATGGCGTGGTCTACCAAAAGGACCTCGGCGCGAAAACCAGCACAGCCGCCAAAGCCGTGAACGAATACAACCCCAATTCCAGTTGGCACAAAGTCGAAGACATGCAGGAGCAGACCGCTGACGAGCAAAAATCCAAGTAAAACTATTTTGCAGCGACTCGACTAGCTCACGGAATTACCACGACTCTGCGGCCCGGTTCTTCCTTCCGCTGCCACGCGGCTTCAATATCCGCGAGCGCGACACGCTCGGTCTCGATGCGCAATTCCCCGCGCGCTCCGCGACCTAGAACTTGCTCCATCGCCTCCGCCAGAATCTCGCGCGAAGGAATTCCGGCGGTTCCCAGAATCGTCAGCGCCGTGCTGCGCAGCACCGCGGCCGGTAACGTGATCGTCGCTCCAGCGCTCTCGCCCACTTGCACGAGTCGCGTCTCTTTCGTCACCGCCGCAAATTCGGGCCGAGTCATCGCCGCAAGCAGCGCCTCCGTAGGCGCGCCCCAAACGTAATCGATAATCGCGTCAAATCCATCCGCGCCCGCCTCGCGAGCAAACGCATCCTTGAGGGCGTCTACGGGCTGATCGAGCTGAATGGTCGAGTCCGCGCCCAATTCGCGGAGCCGCCGGAGCCTGCGCTCGTCGCGCCCCGCAGCGATCACGCGCTTGGCCCCAAGCAGCTTCGCGATTTGCACCGCAAGCTGTCCGGTAACGCCAGTCGCTCCCAAAATGAGCACCGTCTCGCCCGCCGCCATCTTCGCGCGATGCGCCAATGTCAGCCATGCAGAAACTCCCGGATTCGGCAGCGCCGCCGCAGTCTCATCGTCAATTCCAACCGGCAGGGCAAAGCAGAACGGCCGCGGCACCACGGTCTTCTCCGCCATCGCTCCGTAAGGCCGCCGCGGCCCGCCGAAAAATACTCGCTTGCCGTCGTCGAGTTCGCCTACTCCATCCATTCCGCAAATCACCGGAAATTCCCGGGGACTCGCATAATGCGCCCCGCTCGCAATCTGCCGGTCAACAGGCTTCAGCGAAGCAGCCCGCACGCGCACAACCACGTCATCCTTGCCTGCCGACGGCTCCGCAAACTCCTCATATCGCGGCGCCCGGCCGAGTGCGTGCAAAACCGCAGCCTTCATCCGTCCTCCGACTTTCAATCGCGGCGCGCCGCAGTGACGGCAGGCTTGTAGATCAGCCCGACCATGATGCCCACCAGCGTCCACTCAATCGGCTCGCTGATGGCTATTTCCAGCGCGAGCTTTCCGCTGATATTCACCGTGGCGTAATTCACTGCCGCGAATGCGCCCGCCATGAAAATGCCAAACAGCAAGCCCAGGCGCGCCCCATTCCATAATCCGTGCGTGGCTTCATAGCCCAGTGCGTAGATCGCAGCGAACACCAGAATCGCCGCGAAGATTCCGGCGAGCCCGATCGGCATGTGGCTTCGAGCTGCCTCACCCGCGCGGTACACACCTTCTGGATAAGGCGTGTAGTCCTTCGCGATCAGCAGTCCATGCACGAGGAATCCGCAGATAAAGAACACAAAAAAAGCGGCGACGGCTGCCAGGACGATCCGTCCGTAATTCATGCGCTCTCCAGTCGTAACTTCCGGCAATTTGAAAATTGAATTGCCGTCACTAATCGCCCACCTTATTCGGATTCGTCTGGGCCCGTCCGGCAGCCGGGCGCGCGCCCGGCTTGGGCCTTCGCAGGCTCGCCGGCGCGTAGTTCGAGCTCTAACCGCGCGTAATCAGAACGAATTCCGACCGGCCCATCGAAGCCAAGCGCGCCCGGCCCCACCGATTCTTCCCAAACCAGCGTGCCATCCGCGAATACTTTCATCTCCGCTCCGTTCATCTCCGCGCGAAGAACGTGCGCGGCCCCGGAACGCAGCGAGGGAACGGCTGAACTGCGCCGCGGCTTGATGTTGCGGTATCCGCGATTGCCGCATTGCGAGCTGCTGTGTTGGCCCGGATTGCTCTTCACCGAAACCACAATCTTCGATTCCGGCTCGATCCTCCACATCGCGTAAACGAGATTGCAAGCATCCTGTGCCCGCAGCTTCAACCCAAACTGCCGCCGCAATTCACCGGAACCGAGCCGCGCCTCGTTTCCGGTCGAGCCGAGATACGTGAAGTCCGCTTCGACAATCTGCGGAGTAGCCTCGTTTACATACGCCCTCATCTTCGGAACTTTCACCGATATCCGCCCGCCAGCTAATTCCTCAATCGCTCCTTCCGTGACGCAAAGATTCCCGCGCGCAACGCGCATCAGTTTGCCGTTCGCGGATTCCAACGGCGCGCCGAGAATCAACGCACTCACCAGCACGAGCCCGAAAACAAAAAGTTCGCGCACGATGCGCACATTCGCTCTCCGCAACCAATCCGCCATTCGCCGCCTCCACAGCAGCGCGGCGAAATCCAAATCACCGCGCCAGACGTTCACCGAATGACCTTATAATCTCCCCGCAAGCCATTCGCACACTAACTTCTAACATGAAGCCCGCGGCCATTGGCGTTCGAATGCATTCCGGATGGGGCGCGCTCGTCGCTGTCACCAACTCCGCCGGCAAGATCGAGGTGATTGAACGCCGCCGCATCGAAGTCATCACCGAAGCAGCGCCGGGCGCGAAGCAGCCCTATCACTTCGCCGCGAATCTCGAACTTCCCGAAGCGCCGAAGTTCATCGCCAAATGTTTCGCAGCCTCAAAAAGCCTGGCCACGCAAGCCCTCCGCGATCTATTGGCCGAACTCAGCGCTCGCCAATTTCGCGTGGCAGGCGCTGCCGTTCTGCTGGCGTCAGGCCGGACTCTGCCTCCTCTCGAAAAAATCCTCGTCGCGCACCCGCTGCTTCATACCGCCGAAGGACAGTTCTTCCGCGAAGTGTTCGCCAAGGCCTGCGAGAGCCTCGCTCTCCCAGTAACCGGCATTCGCGAACGCGATCTCGACGCGCAACTGCAGCAAACATTCGGCAAAGCAGCAACTAAAGTGCAGCGCCAAATTGCCGATTCCGGCCGCGCCCTCGGCCCACCGTGGACCGCAGATCAAAAAACCGCAGCTTTTGCGGCATTGACACTTCTCGCAAAAAAGCGAAGATGATTCGCGCCATTCGTCACAACTGCGACTCCAGAAAGGTGCCACTCAACATGAAACGACTAGCGCTCCTCACCGCCATCGCTATCTCCATCTTCGTCTGCGTGCCGGCCAGCGCCCAGCAGCAAAAAATCAAAGTCATCGCCGATCAAGACAGCGCCGGCCCCGGCGGCACCAATCTCCTCTCGCTGCTGATGCTGCTGCGCGCGCCGCAGATCGATCTGCTCGGCATCACCACCATCAGCGGCGATCAATGGGTCGAGCCCGCCACGGTCTTCGCGGTCTGGGCCACCGAACAAGCCGGCCGCCCCGACGTCCCGGTAATCAAGGGTGCCGAAAATCCGCTGCTCAACACCCAGCGCGAGCAAGAACTCCGCGAAGCGATGTACGGCTCCTTTGTCGGCTGGCACGGCTCCTTCAATCCCGACGCGCCCAAGCCCAGCGAAACCTGGGCGCCTCCCGGCGGCATGCCGAAACTAAAACCGCGTCCGGGCCGGGCCGCCGATTTCATCATCGACACCATCCGCGCCAATCCCGGCCAAGTCATCCTTTATTGCGGCGGCCCGCTCACCAACATCGCACTGGCCGTGCGCATGGATCCCGGCATCGTGCCGCTCACCAAAGCCATTTACATCATGGGCGGCAGCAGCACCGGAATCCCGTCATTCAATTGGTGGTGGGACCCGGAAGCCGCGGCCATCGTGATGCGCGAGCCGTGGAATGAAATCGTAATCAGCCCCGGCGAGTTGGGCGCGCAAGTCTGGTCGAGCGAGCGGCTGATGCGCCGAGTGGTGGATGCCGGCGGCCCGCTCGCCCAGCACGTGAATCAAATCTATCTGCAAACTCCTCCGCCGCCCGGCCTGACCACGTGGTCCATGATGTGGGACGAGCTGCTCGTCGCCTACATCATCGATCCCACCGTAATCACCAAGTCCGAAGAAATGTACGTCGACGTGGACATCGAGCACGGCCCGCAATACGGCATCATGCTGATGTGGAAGCCCTCGGCCAAGCTTCCAGACTTTCTCCTGCCCTACAGCGGCCCGCGCGCGCCCGATCGCGAGAAATGGGCCGGCCATCTGAAGCCTCCGCCGCAACTCCATCCAGCCTCAGTCCAATTGCAAGCCGACGTGAAGAAGTTCGAAGACATCTTCGTCGAAGCGATGAGCAAATAATGTAGATCGCCTCTGAAGTGTTTGTTGCCACGGCATCCTTTACAGGGGTTGCCAACACATTTTTTAAACTTCAGAGGCACGCTACATTTGACGAGGTTGGCTACATTTTAACTTTGCGGCGGCCTGTCGCGCACGCTTGTTTTGCTGCTTCATAGGCTTGGTTGAGCCACCAGAGTGCGTCTCTTATGTCATCCGTTGAGTGAAGTTCGAATGAGAACCATTTGGCGCCGGGGGCTTGTTTCTCGGAATTTATGCGCGGGTCTTTTTCTGCGCGCTGCGATAGCGCTGGGGGCATGGGAGTGAACTTGAAGATGAAGGAGTTGGGAGAGGTGAGGGCGCGGGTGCGGGGTAATGCCGCGAAGATTACTTTTTCGCGATAGAAGCCGGCTAGGCCGAACATGGGCCGGGAACTTACGCGCGGCCAGGTGCTTAGCTCGTGTTTCAGCATGGCTGACCATTCGCGCATCTCGTCGGAGATGCGGAGGAGCTTTGGGCGCTGGGAAAAGGGCGGCTTTGGTTTGCTAGGCGAGCGCTTTGGCGTGTTTGGGCTCCTGATCGCTGCGGTGAATCGTAACATTCCTTTTTGAATTGTTGATGCGGGGGGCGGGTGGGATTTGCGGATTGCGGGAAGGCTATCGGAAGAACGCAAAAGCTGGAGCAAGAAATTTCAAATTTGAAATTTCAGATTTGAAATGGCTCTGTCGGCATCGTGCTTATTTGCGAGGCCAATGGAAAACCGAGAACGTGGGATCGATTTGCGCGGAGGCAAATGGCAGACGTTTTCGCAGGGGTTACGCCCGCGGGCGGAGCAAGCCCCGCCCCTACAGGGACGAAAAGTCATTTGTCGTGGAGGAAGTCAATAGAGCTATTTCAAATTTGAAATTTCAGATTTAAGAGCGATAAGCGGAAAGCGAGAGGCCGGAACGACCACAACCTGAAAGCGAAAGGCCTCGCCTCTGAAGAGGCGAGCTACATTGAAGACGCGAAATACATTTGGGAGGCGAGTTGCATTACGTCGTGGTTGTGGCGCGGGAGGCTTCGCGGGAATCGGTTAGGGCGGAGGCTAGTTCGGCGGGTTGTTTGATTGGGGGGCGGCAGGTGGTTTCGACGCAGACTAGGGCTTGGGATTGGTTGGCGGGAAGATTGGGGATGGTTTCGTTTAGGGCTGTAGGTAACGAGGCGTTTTTTGCGCTTTCGGGAGTTACGCGTAGGACGGATTTGGCATAGCGGTAGATGTTATTGGCGGTTTTTTCTAGCGCGCTGGCTGCTGGATCGTTTTGCGGGCCGGTCACTACTACTTGTAGGACGTGGCGATCGTGGAGCAGGGCTGCCAGGGCGTAACTCGCGGCGAATAGGCCGAATTGCGGGGCGATTTTTGCGAAGGCTTCTAGGGTTTTTTCGGCCCAGTCGTGATAGAGGCGATTGTTTGTTAGGGCGTACATGCGGTCGCAGAGGATTGCGGCCATGGAATTTGTGCCTGGGGTGGGAGAATCCTGGAACGGTTTGCGGGCTAGATCGAGGCCGCCCATTGCTGCGGCGTCGCGGGAGCGATCGAAGAAGCCGCCGGCTTCGGCGTCGGCGAATTTTTCGATTGTTAGTTTTAGAGTGCGCTCGGCGGATTCGAAATAGCGGATTGCGAGCGTGCTTTCGTAGGCGTCGAGTAATGCTAGACCCATAAAGATTTGATCGTCTAGCGTGCCTTCGAGTGGCGGGCCGCCCACGCGATGCAGGAAACCGCGCTTTTCGTCCCAGGCTTTTTTCAGGATTCGATCGATGGTCTTCAGCGCAAAATCTTTGCAGTCCTGTCGATCTAACACGCGTGCGGCTTCCAGATAGGCGGAGGCGAACATGGCGTTCCAGCTTACGTAGCTGGTGGCGTCGATGGCTGGAGTTTGGCGCTGGCGGCGGGCTTCGAGGAGTTTGCCTTTGGCGCGAGCGATCATTAGGCGAGCGTCTGATTCGCTGAGCTTTAGTTCGCGGGCTACATCTTCGATTGTGCGGGCTACCCAGAGAACATTTTTGGCTGGGTTGTGATGCATTTCTCCGTGGGCTTCTACGTCGTAGTAAAGCTCCATCGCGCGGGATTCTCCTGGGGTTAGCGCGGTGCGGAGTTCTTCTTGCGTCCAGGTGAAATAGTCGCCGTCGTCGTCGAGGGTTTGATCGGCGTCCTGGCTGGCGTAGAAGCCGCCTTGTTTTTGATCGGAGAGGACTTCGTTGACCCACGTGATTATGCCTTCGGCGGTTTCGCGGAAGAGCGGGCGGTCGGTTACTTGATAGCCGTGGAGATAATTTTTCAGGAGTTCGGAATTGTCGTAGGACATTTTCTCGAAGTGCGGGACCAGCCAGCGCTCGTCTACCGAATAGCGATGGAAGCCGCCGGCTAATTGATCGTAGACGCCGCCTTGGGCCATCTTCTCGAGCGTTTTTTCTACTACCGTTAGTAACGCGGGTTCTTTGGTGGATTGATAGCGCTCGAGAAGCAGATCGATCGCGGCCGCGTGGGGAAATTTTGGGGATTGGCCGAAGCCGCCGTTGCGCAGATCGAACATGCGTACTATTGCGCCGACCATTTCGTCGACGGCGCTGGGATCGAAATCGGCGCGGGCGCCTTTGAAGGCTTCGGCTTGGGAAACGGCGTCTTCGATGGCTTTGGCGGTTTTGTCTACTTCGTCGCGGCGGGTGCGGAAGGCTTCGGCTACGCCTAGGAGGATGCGGCGAAAGCCTGGGCGGCCCATGGCGTCGTCGGGCGGGAAATAAGTGCCGCCGAAGAAAGGCTTGCCTTCGGGAGTCAGAAAGGCGGTTAGCGGCCATCCGCCCTGACCCGTCATCGCGCTTACTGCGGCTTGATAGCGTGAATCAACATCGGGGCGCTCGTCGCGATCTACTTTTACGGGGACGTAATGCTCGTTGATGATGGCGGCTAGCTCGGGATTTTCGTAGCTCTCGCGATCGATAACGTGACACCAGTGGCACCAGACGGCGCCTACATCGAGGAGGATCGGTTTGCCTTCAGCGCGGGCGCGGGCGAAAGCGGCGTCGCCCCATTCGTGCCAGGCGACCGGTTGGTGCGCGGCGGAGCGGAGATAGGGGCTGACGGAATCCTTCAGGCTGTTGCCGGCGGATTCATGCAATTTGTCGCTCACTGGATGGGATTTTTGTAGCCGGAGTCGCGCGGATCGATGGGCTTGCGTCCGGAGAAGCCTTCATCCTGGCGATGATAGAAGCGGATGCGATCTTCGCCTAGCCGCCAGCAGAGATAAACAGGCTCGCCGTGGATGCGGGCGGGAAAATCGAGCAGGCCGACGTCGAGATCTTTTACCACGCAGCCGGTGGAGTGAATGCGATCGAGAGAGGCTTGGAGATTGGCGGCTACGCGATCGCGTTCGAGGCGAGTGTTGGCGGCGCGTTCGTAGGGGATGATTACCCCGCCCTGGCGGACGATGCGTTCGGTAAGCGCCAGGATTTCGGATTCGAGGTCGGCCATTTTTTTGCGGATTTCCATGGCTTCGATGAGGACGGGCTCGAGTTCGGCGCGAGTGCGCTCGGCTTCGCCGAGGGTGAATAGTTTTTGTTGTTCTTCGTTTTCTTCGCTCATGCGTTCTCTTTTTTAGCCGCCTATGAATACCATGGTTCTTGAGGGTGGATGGAAATCTGGCTCGTTGATGCGATGGCCTTTTTCTTTTTCGTAGACGGCGTCGCGGATGTCTTCGGCGATTTGCTCGTCGGTGTGGCCGTTGCGGAGCATGGATTTCAGATCGTGATCTTCCTTGCTGAAAAGGCAGGTGCGAAGTTTGCCGTCGGCAGTGATGCGGATGCGCGAGCAGTGGCCGCAGAATGGTTGCGAAACGGGAGCGACTAGGCCGATTTCGCCGCGGCCATCGGCGAAGCGATATTTGCGGGCGGTTTCGCTGCGTTCGTGGGCGATGGGGAAGAGCGGCCAGCGGGCTTCGATCCGGCGCTTGATTTCCGCGGCGGTGACTACGAGATCGCGCGTCCAGTGGCGGTCGGCGTCGAGCGGCATGTATTCGATGAAGCGCATGATTAGATCGCGGTCGCGGGCGAATTCGGCGAAGGATTCTACTTCGTTGTCGTTGATGCCACGGACCAGGACGGCGTTCACTTTCACCGGTTTTAGACGCGAGGACTGGGCGGCGTCTATGCCTGCCATTACTTTGCTGAAGGATTTGGTGCGGGTGATTTCTTCGAATTTGGTTTGGTCGAGGGAATCGAGGCTGATGTTGATGCGATTCAGGCCTGCGGCCAGGAGCTTTTCGAGACGATCGGGGAGGAGATGGCCGTTGGTGGTGATGGAAAGATCGGCTACGCCCATCTTTTTTAGCGCGGCGATGAAATCTTCTACGCCTTCGCGGACTAGCGGCTCGCCACCCGTTACGCGGACTTTGCGGATGCCTTGGGCGATCAGGATGCGGGCGAGGCGCTCGAGCTCGTCCCAGCGGAGGAGTTCGTGGCCGGCCATGTGATTCTCGGGGTCGGCGGAGCGGCAATAGACGCAGCGGAAATTGCAGCGATCGGTGACCGAGATGCGCAGGTCGGTGATGGGGCGGCCGAATTTATCGGTGAGGGGCATCTGGTGATTGGATTCGTGCGAGATGGGGATGGACTCGCTTTGGGGTTGGTTGAGTGCGCTCAATTTAGATTCTCAGGCTCGCGATGGTTCTGTCTTCGGCAACGTGGCACGCGGATGCCGGGCTGAAAGCCCGGCGCTACATAGACCTTCGGAAAATTGAAACGCCCGAAACCTGGTTTGGAATCGGGCGAGAGACGACACCACCGCTGTGGCGATGCCGTCAGATCTCCTTTCCAAACACGGGTGGCCGAGGCGTTTCCGCCCGAACCGTCATCCCGCGATGCGGGATTCGCCTCCTGTCGCGTGGGTTGTCTCCCCGGTAGCGACGGGAGGTCGGAGCAAGGCCATTCTATATCGGGCTGGGCTGCGGGGCAAACTTGGTGGAGGATGCGTAGGACGGGCAAAAAGCGGCCGGGCTGAAGCCGGGTCCTACGTAAGAATCGCACTCGAAAGCGTTACTCCTCGTCGGACATCTATTCCTGATAAGGTTAGGATGTACGGAGCAGTCCTGAGCCAGCGGAATCGAATCTAAGGAAATATGAAAACCTTGGGCTTCCTATCGAAGTTACATTACGCGAGCGCGACGATTCTGGGAGTCGTGGCATTATTGGCGCAGACTGCTGGGGGGCAGGCGCCGAAGAGTGCGCCGACTGCGCAACCGACTGTTCCGGCGACGCAGCGGACTTCTGAAGCTTCGGAGGTTCTGGGCGGATTTACGATTGGGGGGCAGAGATATACGGTGGTGGCGCGAGTGAGGAGTATTTCCGGAGCTAGCGATGCGAAGTTTGCGACCACGCTGGTGGGGCTGGAGATTCGCGACGCGCATCGCGCCGGGGTTTATGCGAAGAGCTTTAATGCGGACGTGCAGGATGGGCGTTTCGCGCGCATTTTATCCGCATCCGCTTCTGCTTTTGAGGGGGCGGGTGGGGCGTTGCTGGTGATTCGTTATCTCGAAGAGCCTGCAGCGGCGGGCGAGGGCGAATCTTGGCAGGTGTTTGCGCCCGTGAACGGCAAGCTGACGCCTTTGGGAGTGCCGCTGCCGCCGGGCGGAAATGAAAACCTGGCCGTCGGCGGCGTGGTGGCGGGCGTGATGGTGGAAGGCGGAGTGAACGTGATGCCGCTGGTGTCGAAGGCGGAGCCGCTGGAATTTCGTGCGTGGACTGGGAATTTTTATGTTTATGTGCCGGTGCGCATGGATTGGGAGCACGGACAATGGGGCGAAGGCGAGCAGTGCTTTAAGAACGACAAAGGCAGCCTGGAGAAGACGGGTTGCAACATGCGGATTACGGCGGTAGCGCAGCCGTCGCGCGCGCCGGGATCGGTGGTGACGCTTTACGAGGCGCCGGTGGAGGACCGCTTCCACGCGTCTCAAGTTCCGATCGAGAGCGGGACGAAGTTTGAGATTGTGGATGCGCGGGCGGTGGTGAAGTGGAAGGAGAGCGGGGAGCGCGTGTCCTGCCAATTTGAGGATATGTGGCTGCACGTGAGGTTTCACGGGGATTTAGGTTGGATACATTCGGAGACGGATTTTGCGGCGGTGGGATTGCCGGTTGGGAACCCGCCGGAGTAGTGATAGAGTTTTGGGCCGATGCGCATATTTGTGCTGGGGGTGGGGGGCACCGGCTCACTGCTGGCTAAATTGCTGGTGCGACAGGGGCATACGGTGTGGTGCGGCGACCGCGACGTGGAGCGGGCGCGGCGATTTCTGGGCAAGAAAAGCGAGATTGAAGTCTTCGAAGTAAACGCGCGGAATATCTGGTCCATCATTCGCGCGGGCCGCGGGTGCCACCTGCTGGTGAATGCGTCGCCTGCGGTCTTCAATGAGATTATTTTGCGGGCGGCGCTGCGTCTGCGGGCGCATTATTTAGATCTGAATTCGCGTTTGACGCGTAATCACTTTAAGGCCGAGCAGCTTCGCTATCACAAGCGATTCGTGGCCAAGAACCGGATCGCGGTGATCAATGCGGGAGTGGCGCCGGGGCTGACGAATTTGCTGGTGAAGCGCGGGGCGGAATTGCTGGACACGACCGAGGCCGTACACATCCGGCTGTACGAAAGCACGGAGAGCGCTAGCCCGGTTTCGACGTGGTCGCCGGAAGTGGCGTTTGATGAGGCGGTGTCGAAGCCGATTTATTACCGGCACTCGCGATTTCACAAGGGCAAGCGATTCGGCGATCCGGAGAAATTCCGGTTTCCGTCGCCGATCGGCGAGGCTACGGTTTATCTGGCGGCGCAGGATGAAGTGGCCACGCTGCCATACTTCGTCTCGATGAAAGAATTCGATGTGAAGATCGGGGGGAATGATTTCGACCGGCTGCGGCGTTGGTACCGGCAAGGCAAGCTGACGAAATCGCGCGGGCTGGTGCTGAAGCGGTTTCCGAAGACGCTTTCGCCGAAGGCTGTGGCGAAATTGTTCCGGAAGAAAATTCTGGAGAATGCGCGGTTTGCTGCGGCGGTGCTGGTGCGCGGGGTGAAGGCCGGGCAGCCGATGATGATTCGATGGGACGCGGGATTTTTGAGCTTGTTCCAGATTTTGCGGCGCGGGATACATTCGACGCCGATTTCTTATGCTACGGCGCATCTGGCGGCGCTTTTCGTGCGGCACATGCCGCGAGATGCAGGCGTTTATCCGCCGGAATCGCTGCCGGGAGAAGTGCGCCGCGAAATCATTGCGGACGCACGATCGAAAGATATTCGCATTTCGCTGAAGATGATTCCCCTGAAACATGTCGAGGAAGACGAATAAAAAGACAATCCAGTGCATCTATTAAGACGAGGAGGTGTTCTCGCCGATGCGTACGCGTGTGGTCAAGGTAGCCATTTTTTTGCTTCTGATCGTTGCGCTGGCATTCATTGCTGCAACGCAAATCAATTTGAGCGCACTGCCGGAACCTGGGCCGTTCGAGACGCGAATGGCGACGGCGTCGAAGCGGTGGATCATCGCGCGAGCGGCGCGGAAGACTGTGCCGGCGGAGCCGAATGGGACCGCAGCGGACCAGGAGAATGGAGACATGCTGTACGGCATGGACTGCGATTCGTGCCATGGGAAGGATGGGCGGCATCCGACTTCGACCGGACAGTGGATGTATCCGCGCGTATTGGATCTGGGTTCGCCTGAGGTGCAGGGATGGTCGGACGCGGAATTATTTTGGATTGTGAAGAATGGGGTGAGATTTTCGGGGATGCCGGCGTTTGGGAAAGTGCAAAACGATAAGGAGATTTGGGACCTAGTGCATTACCTGAGGTCGCTGAAGGCTGGAGCGGCGCTAAGCAAGTAAAGTAGCGCCCGCGTGCCTGCCGGCATCTTGCGATTACTGGCGTCGGTAAGGGTCGCGATTGCGCGCGGTTCGCAGCCTAACAAGAGATCGCGTGTGGTGGAGCAGCGTGGTCCGCGCGTGACTGCTGCAAGTAGCGAAATTGAGACCGTAAGATGCCGGCGGGACGCCGGCGCTACCCGACTCGGGAAATATCTGCTTCCGGTTTTGGCCCGCAATTTGGCGGATCTGCTGGAATTCCGAACGTTTCGATTTTTAGCAACTCGTTTGTGCCCGCGAGCGTCTAAGTAGCTGTAGTCGAAATTGCTGCACAAACTAAAACGAGAGGTTTAGGAGAATAAAATGAACAGGAGAACGAACACCGTGGGCCGGTTGTTTGGCACTGGCGTTCTGGCGGTCGTTCTTGGTCTGACCGCCGTTCCTTACGCCAGCGCTGCGATAAATCCGTCTAATAATGGCAATCATACTTTGGCGCCGAGCGATACGAAGCAGTACGAGAGCTGGTTGAAGGAAAAGGTGCGGCACGAACTCGTGATGCTGCCTTATTTGTCCGTGTTCGACAATTTGCAGTATCGCGTGGACGGTTCGACCGTGACTTTGGAGGGCCAGGTGCGCAATTCCGCGCTGAAGCCCGACGCGGAAAAAACCGTGAAGCGCATCGAAGGCGTGACCAAGGTGGTGAACAACATCGAGGTGCTGCCGCTTTCACCGATGGATGATCAGATCCGCCGGCAGACGTATCGAGCGGTATTTGGGTTTGCGCCGCTTGGGCGCTACTCGATCGAGCCGGTACCCTCGATTCACATCATCGTGAAGAATGGGAACGTGACGCTGGAAGGTAAAGTGGCGAACCAGGGCGATAAGGATGCTGCTTATCTTCGGGCGAATGGCGTGCCGAATGTCTTTTCGGTGACGAACAATCTGGTTGTAGATAACAGCTAACGATTCGTTGGGATGTACGGGCGGAGAGGCGCGAGTCTCTCCGCTCTTTTTTTTGTGCGGAGTAGTTTCGGCGAAGATTCTCGCTCCGTTGAGGCTTCGAACGACGAGGCAGAGCACGGCGTTATCGGGACGATTGAGTCCGCGGTTGAGTGCGGCGTTGGTCGGCCGGCGTGGTCGTAGGATGCCGGCGGGGACGCCGGCGCTACTTGGTCTCGCCTGAGTGGAATTCGGTCCACGGGCCGGCGTCCATATCGCGTAGCGAGGGGGCTTCCCAGGAATATTCTGGGTGGGCTTTCAGGAAGACTGCGGCTTTGAAATCGCCGCCGCAGGGGTGGCCGGCGCGGGCGATTAGGGTCATGTTTGCGGCCATTTTGCTGTCGGCGACTTTTCCTTGGACCGCGCCCATGGGGTCGAACGGCTCCAGCTCCCAGGCTTTGGAGCCGGAGGGATCGGCGTCCATGTGGCCGCAGAGAGTGCGGCCGCTGGGGCCATCTTTGCCGGTGAAAGTGTCGTGATGATCGGAGAGCATAATTTCGGCGAGCGAGACGTCGATCTTACCTTTTGATTGCTCCATCAATTCGTTCCAGCGCTTGTGGCGGGCGTTCGGCGAGGCATCGGCGTCGTTGTTGTCCCAGACTGTGTCCTTCTTCTGCACTTCGGGATCGCTTACGAAATTCGAGCTGACGTAGACACCGTCTTTGGTGCGCCAGACGCGGTGGGCTTTGAGGCCGAGTTCGAATTGCGCGATCTCGCCTGTCTTGCGATCGCCGAGGAGCCAATCGTTGGCGTAGCCGCCGTTGTTGCCGTCGAGCATGATTTTCATGTAGTCGTCGATGTTGTCCGCGTACTGCATGGCTTTGCGGGCGCGGACGAATTCGGGCTTGCCATTGGGGTCCCAGCCTTTAAATCCGGAGATGGTGGTCTCGGTGACCATCAGGCCGCCGGAGTTTTCGCCGAAATCATCGTCGCTGACGATCACGCCGGGATAGCCATCCATGATCATTCTGTAGCCGTGCTCGGGAGCGATATCGAAGATCACGCGCCAGCGCTCGCCTTGCAGGTAACTCGTCCAATTGTTGTGGGCCATTACGATTTGGCCGTCTTTGGTCCAGCTTCCGGTGGCGACGAAAGCGCTGCAATTGCCGGGGCTTTGGAGGTGCGGGGCGTCGGCTACTTTTTCTTTTTCGTTGAACCACGGCGTGTAATAGCCCGGAAGTTCCATGAAGGCGTTGATGGCGACGAGGTCGTCGATATCGATTTGCACGCCGTGGGCTTGCGCGCCGGCTACGATTCCGTTCAGTTCTTGCTGATATTCGGCGTCGATGTGCGGCCAGAGCATGTCGTGCGCGGCTTTGCGGAAGAAGGACCAGTCGCGCTTGGTGGTGTGGGTGTCTTCGAGCTTTACGGAGGCGAAGGCATCCGCGAGTTCGGGGGCCAGGAGATAGCCGTGTTGGTAGCCGATTTGATCGGGAGTGCCTTGCAGATGAACGTAGGTCCATTTGCCGCGCTCGAAACGATAGGCGCCTGCGAGGCGCGCGTCGTTTGCTCCGGAGCGGCTGGAGGCGGCTACTGTCGCGGCGATCTGTTGGCTGTCGCGCTTCACCATATAGAGAGCGGCGATGCAGAGGCATAGCGTGACGGCCACTACGACGGGCAGATTGCTGCGCTTGGGATTCATGCTGGGCCTCCGGAGAATTGAGGTGAATTTCGGAGCCATATTAGGCAGGGGGGAATGGCAAGTCAATCGGACGGAAGTGTCGCGTTGCTGCACGTGGGCGCAGGGCTGGTTGATTGTGACAAAAACGCCGGCTGGCAGCCGGCGCTACGGGAGCCAACTAACAGCAGCGATTGATTGTTGAATATTTTCTGCGGAGTGAGTCGGAATAGAATTCTGTGCGGGTCATTTTTTTGAGGGCTGACGAGTTTGCGCGGCTTTCGTTTGCGGCGCAGTGGCGCAAATAATTCTCGTAGGCTGCGTCGCCGGTTACTTCGCGGAGCCAGTGCCAGGCTTTTCGCAATGCGCGGCTCGCTCGTTCCATTCCTTGCGGCATTAGTCCCCCTCGGCCCAGCGCGTCGGTACGTATGGAGCTTCGTTCAGCGCGGCCTGTTTGCCTGCAAATAGAATCCCGGCCCAGACGGTCAGAGCCTCGAACAATAGCGCGCAGACCATTAGCGCCAGCACTCCTGTGACTGCGGCGTCCAGGCGATTGTTGAAAATGAGTCGTTGCGTTGCTGCGATGCGATCGGGCGGAATTGCGCCGGTGGCAATTTGGGAGGCGAGCAAATTTGCTTGTGCGAGAAATCCGAGTCGCGGACTCGCGTCGAAGATTTTCTGGTAGCTGGCGGTCATGGTGACGGCGACGAGCATGGCCATCGGCGCGAGCGTCACCCAGATCCATTTCAGCTTGCCCATTTTGAGCAGGATGGTTGTGCCGACCACTAGCGCGACCGCTGCGAGCAATTGATTGGCGATTCCGAATAGCGGCCAGACGGAGTTGATTCCGCCCAGCGGGTCCTGAACGCCTTGCCACAGGAAATATCCCCAAGCGCCGCAGATGAGTGCGCTGGAAATCAAAATCCCGGGAATCCATCCTCGCTGGCCTAGGGGTTTCCAGATGTGGCCGCCGAGTTCCTGAACCATGAAGCGGCCCACGCGAGTGCCGGCATCGAGCACAGTAAGAATGAAGAGAGCTTCGAACATGATTGCGAAGTGATACCAGATGCCGAGGAGGCGATCTCCGCCTATGGTGCCGCTGAAGATTTGGGCCATTCCGACGGCTAGCGACGGAGCGCCGCCGGTGCGGTCGAGCAGTGTGCGCTCGCCGACGCGATGCGCGAGTGTGATGATGGCGTGAGGATCGAGCGGAAAGCCCCATGAGTGAATTACTGCGGCGGCCGCCTCGGGCGTCTTTCCGACGATTCCGGCCGGAGCGTTGATGGCGAAATAGACGCCGGGCGAGAGCACGCAGGCGGCGATCATGGCCATCACGCCGACGAATGATTCCATCAGCATGGCGCCGTAGCCGATCATGCGCGCGTGGGATTCGTGCAGGATCATCTTGGGAGTGGTGCCGGAGGAAATCAGAGCGTGAAAACCGCTGACGGCGCCGCACGCGATGGTGATGAAGCAGAACGGGAAGATTTTTCCGGCGAAGACTGGGCCTGAGCCATCGATGAAGCGCGTTAGAGCGGGCATCTGCAGCGTCGGGCGGACGAAGAGGATGCCGCCGGCGAGAGCGACGATGGCGCCGACCTTGATAAAGGCGCTCAGATAATCGCGAGGCGCGAGGAGCAGCCAGACGGGTAGAGCTGAGGCTGCGAAGCCGTAGATGATGATGGCGATTGCGAGAGTTGGGCCTGAGAGAGTGAACGCTTGCGACCATGAGGGGGAGGCGTTGACCCATTGCCCTGCTACGACTGCCACGAGCACCAGGGCTACGCCGATCAGCGAGGCTTCGAGGATGCGGCCGGGCCGTAGAAAGCGGAGATAGATGCCCACTAGCACGGCGATGGGGATGGTCATGGCGAGAGTAAAAGTGCCCCACGGCGAATCCTTGAGCGCTTTCACTACGATCAGAGCTACGGCGGCTAGCAGAATCACCATGATGGCTAGGACTGCTAGAAGAGCTAACATTCCGCCGCGCTTCCCTACTTCTTCGCGTGCCATTTGACCTAGAGACTTTCCATTGCGGCGCATGGAAAAGAAAAGAGTGGTGAAATCCTGTACACAGCCGCCGAGGACCGCGCCGAGGATTAGCCAGAGAGTGCCGGGGAGGTAGCCGAATTGAGCCGCGAGCGTTGGGCCGACGAGCGGGCCGGGCCCGGCGATCGCGGCGAAATGATGGCCGATGAGGACCCATTTGTTTGTGGGGACGAAATCTTTGCCGTCTTCGAGGCGCTCGGCGGGAGTGGCGCGGGTGTCGTCCAGGGCTAGAACTTTTGCGGCGATGAAGGAGGAATAGAAGCGATAGGCGACGACGTAGGTGGCTACAGCGGCTACTACGAACCAGACGGCATTTAGGGGTTCCTGCCGCTCAAATGCGATCGCGGCTAGAGCGGCGGCACCAGCTAGCGAGATCCCGGTCCACAGGATTGTTTTTAGGAGTCTATTCATACTGGACAAGTGCCGGGGATGATGGTTGATGTGTCGGGCTGAAGCGCGGCGCTACAAAAGTCGCGGTCATGGCTTCCACTTTGCTGATTCCGTGAATTGATATAGCGGGAGCACGTCGCGAAATACTTTTGTTGCTTCGCCTGCGAAATTTGGGCGCGTGGCGCTGGCGGCGGGAAATTTTCTACGCACAATCCAGGCTTTCAGCCTCTTCCATTCCTCGGGAGTTATGGGCCAGCCCGAATGTTTGATCCAATCGTTCTTTTCGCTGGAGTACCAGTAACTTTCGTACTTTCGCCCGAGACGCTTCCTCTGCTTTTCGAGCCATTTGCCGTGTTGCTTTCCGCGGGAGATTCCTACTCGCGCCAGGCCACTCTCTTTGCCCTCGAAATAATTGCGGAAGCCTGCCGTCGCGCCGTCGGTCGACGCTCCGACGTAAAGGGTTGCGCCGCCGTTCTGGCGCGCTTGCTGCGTGCGGAAGAGCACATACATCTGCGTCTTGTACGGCGTTTTGTCGCGCGCGAATCGAATGTCGCGGTTGATGCGGGAGAAATTGTCTCCGCTGCGCCCGGTCACATAGATATTGGGATCGAGCTTCGTTGCTGCCGGAGCGAGTTGTTCGAGCAGGGCGCGAAACGGTTGGACGATGCATGCTTGGTAGCGCTCGCGATTGGCGTCCATCCAGAGTTTGTTGTTATTGCGGCCGAGTTCGCGAAGGAATTGAAATGTTTTCGCGGTCAGGGCCTTCGTCTTCGCTGCCATGTCAGAATCTCCGTGCCTGCGGCGCCGTTGCCGAAGCGCGATTGTACTCGGATCGCGGCCGCCGTGAAGGCTGCTTTCCCGGGTAAGCGCCGGAGTTGCGCCCCTTGCGATTCGTACTCGCTATGATAGTTTCTTTCGGCGAATCGGACCGCGGCCTCCCCGGGGCGAGCGACCGCCGCACGATTCTGAGGTTGCGCCGCGCCCCGGCGCTCCATTCGATCATTCCTGGAGGCGTACGATGACGAAGGCGTCCGGCTGTCTACGTATTTGGTGCGCGGCGATCCTGGCGGTTGCGTTTTGCGGAAGCGTGCGCGCTGCGGACAAACACCCGTTCGGAATCGATGATGACTCCGCGCTGCGCCGGGCGCGAGCCGTGGCGGTCTCTCCCGATGGGAAGATGATTCTTTATGACGTTTCGCACGCGGGCATAAAAGGGCCGCGCGTGCATGAGTGGCGCTTGATCGATGTCAGCGGCCTGAACTCGCGCAAGCTCGAGCTTTCGGAACATTTCACGCCTTCGGGTTTTACGAAAGAGGGTGATGCTCTCTATGGAATCGAAGAGATCGATAAGCTCGGCCGGTTGTCCATCGTGCCGCTCGCGCCGGGAAAACCAACTATAACGCTGTCGTTTCCTTCCGGAGTGCGGTCGGCGTTTATTTCGCCGGACGGGACGCGCCTTGCTGTGCTGGCGAATCCGGAGGCGAAGGATCCTCTCGCTGAGGTGCATCACGTGGTGGAGGATGCGCAGACTTCCCTCTACGTGATCGGGGTGCACGGCGAGAATGGCGCGTGGTGGTGCCCGGCGCTGAATTACATCGGCGACGTTGCGTGGTCGCTTGACGGCCGGGAGATTGCCGTCGTCACCGCGACGCCGAAGATTGGGCATCACGATCTACATTCGTACATTGACGTGTGCAGCGCTTCGGGCGCGCGACGCGTTTCGGAGATCGCGAGCGCGACGGCTGGCATTGCGTGGGTGGATGGCGGGCGGGAGTTGGCCGTTGCGAGCACCACCACCGCAGTCCTTACGCCGGAACACATCTTTACGGTTCCTGCGAGCGGCGGGGCGTTGACCGATCGCACTTCCGATTTAGCCGGCTCGGCTTTGACTGTGACTTCCGATGCACACGGCGGAGTTTGGGTGGAGACGCACCGTGGCGTGATTACGGACATTGATTCATTTCGTGACGACAAACTGGTGCCCATGTTTCGCTGGCCGGAAGGCGCGATCGCGGGCCCTCCTGTGAACACAGCATTTTCGAGCTCGCCCGACGTTGCGGCGTTTGCCGTAGGCGATCCCTCGCATGCAATCAACGTCGCGGTTGTGCGCGATGGCAAGCTGGAGAAAATCACGCACGAAGGCGACGATACTCTCGCTTCGGTGGATCTTGGCGAAGTGCGCGTGGTGCACTGGACGGCGAAGGGTGGTACGAAGATCGAAGGAATTGCCACGTTTCCGGCGGGATACGATTCAACGAAGAAGTATCCCTTTCTCGTTCTGCCGCACGGCGGGCCGGAAGCCAACGACACCTTGGACTTCGATTACTTCTCGCGGTTGATTTCGGGGCTTGGCTACGTGGTGCTGCAGCCACAATATCGCGGCTCGACGGGTTATGGGTCGGAATTTTTGGCGGCAATTTATCAGCACTTTGGCGACCGGGCTTATAGCGACGTGGACAGCGCCACGGATTTCGCGATTGCGCAGGGCTGGGCCGATCCCAATCGGCTCGCGATCTTCGGATGGAGCGCGGGCGGATTCATGACGTCGTGGACGGTGACGCAGACGCATCGTTACAAAGCGGCGATTGAGGGCGCGGGCATCACGGATTGGTTGAGCTTCATTCCCACGAGCGATATTTGGCAGGTGGACTACGACGCTCGGATGCAGGAAAAAGATCCCACGCCGCTGCTGCAATTTTCGGCGGTGATGCACGCGGACGCGGTGACCACGCCGCTCTTGATTCTTCATGGCGAAGCGGACATCCGCGTGCCGACATTTCAGGGGCGGGAATACTACATTTTGCTCGCGGAACGCGGGAAGACAGTTCGCATGGTGACTTATCCCGGCTCGCCGCATTTCCCGATCCTGGGTGAGCAGCGGCGTGACGTTTTTAAAGAGGTGGCGGATTGGTTGGCGCGATATAACCCGTAAATGTTCGCCGTGGACTCCGACGAGACAGAGCCGCGGAATCAGATGCCGGACGATTCCCTGTATACATTGATGTACAAAGAAAAATCGGAGGGCTTTGCGAAATGACGAAACGATTTTGGCAGATGTGCGCTTTGGCGGCTTTTGTCGGTGGCTCGCTCTACGCACCATACGCACGGGCACAAGCTACTGACGCGAAATCTGCCACTGCACCTGCGAAGAAATCGCCGTGGAAGCCCGACGACATGGTGTTCACCGAGAGCGCGAGCGGCTTCCGGATCTCGCCTGACGGGAAATGGGCGGTTTGGGTGAAGGGATCGGCGGATAAGGACAAAGATGCGCGTATCAGCAATCTTTTTCTTTCGAGCCTCACTGAGAAAAAAGAAATTCAGCTTACGCGCGGGACGGATAGCGTTTCAGGGCCGCGCTGGTCGCGTTCGGGCGAGATCATCGCATTTCTGAGCACGCGGGCGCTGCCGAAACCGAAGCCCGATTTCGCGCCGATGCAGCTTTGGCTGATCAATTCACGCGGGGGCGAGGCTTGGTCCGTGACAGAATTTGAAAAAGGGATCAAGGGGTTTGAGTGGATCGACAACGACA
>Ga0208043_1000226_pt1 | contig 29052 bp, 26 predicted proteins | sample Sb_taG_12_FD_187710 | JGI IMG/M metagenome (GOLD analysis project Ga0208043, IMG submission 187710) | Peat soil microbial communities from Weissenstadt, Germany - Sb_50d_9_AC metaG (SPAdes) (version 2) | ecosystem: Environmental > Terrestrial > Soil > Wetlands > Peat | place: Germany... | reverse complement strand
CTAGCACGTGCCTGCCGATGGTCCCGATCAGGTCGATGACGGTGCTGGCGATGATGCCGGCGGCCTGGATGAGCTGGTCGCGGGCGGTTTGCCAGGCGATGGTGAAGCTGGCGCGGTCCGGGCCGGTGCCGGGCACACAGGCGGTGGCACATCGGCCATCGCGGTGCGCAGGATCTGGTAGGTGACCAGCAGGGCGTAGATCTCCTGGTCGATTCCGGCGGGGGTGCGGGCACGCAGGACCCGGCCGCCGGGGAGGGTGGATTTCAGTTCCAGGTAGGCGGTCTCGATCTCCCACCGCTGGTGGTACAGCATGATCAGCTCGGCTGCCGGGCAGGCGCGGTGATCGAGCAGGGTAGTGGCCAGCCGGTAGGTTCCGGTGCGGCGGCCGGCGCTGGTGGCGATAGTGATCTGAGCCTCGATGACCGCGGACCTGGATGGCGCCCATCCGGGACAGGTACGAGCCGTCACGATAGCGGCGCAGCGCCGGGAGCTTGCGGCCGTTCTTGACCCGGACCAGGACATCAGCTTCGGTGCGGGCGATCGCCGCGATCAGGGCGGCGGCCGCGAAGTTGCGGTCGGCCAGCACCACCATGCCAGCACGCAGGCTGCGCAGCAGGCCGGGCGCGTAGGTGGTCTCCCCGCTGGTGGTGGGGCCGGACACCGCATCGATGAGGGTGCGGGTACCGCACGCCACCAGCGCCAGCAGGCGGGCCTGGGGATAGCCGGTGCCGCCGTGGCTGCCGCCCCCTCTGGTGAACCGGGTCAGGTTGGCCGCGCTGTCCGGCACGGTCAAGGTGGTGCCGTCGATCGCGCATACCAGCATGCCGCGCCACCGGGTGCCGCAGCCGCGCGGAATAGCGGCCGCGCCGCGCAGCAGATCGAACAGGAACCGCAGCGGCGCGACGCCGACCCGGCGGCGTGCCTGCGCCAGCGCGCCAGCCGTGGGTGCCGCCACCGGCAGGCCGGACAGGCCCGCGGTGAGCTTGGCCCACGCCCCCGGGTACCCCAGCTCCGGGAACAAGCACGCGGTCAGCAGCAGGTACACCACCACCCGCGACGGCAGATCCCTGATCAGCGACTGCACCGTCCTGGTCTGCGCTAATGCCTATCAACCATCTCAAACGGCACAAGCTGGGTCAGCTCGCCCAGGTGACCAGGTGCGAACCGGCCTTCGGCCACCGTGATGACACGGGTAATGACAGACTGGATGCCCAACGGAGTCCCCTGCCAGACAGCGATCTTGGTCGACGCAGTTCTAGCAAGGACTCCGTTGCACGTCTCACCAGCTTGACAGCCGTATCCGAACCTTAACTACACGGCCTTGAGGCTAGCCCGGGACCGCGAGCAGGACCTCGGCGGTCTAGCTGGCCTTTCGGGCCTGGAGACGGTCGCCAGGCAACTCGGGGAAAGGATCGCCGTCCTGCGGGCGGAACAGGCCCGCCGCCAGGTCGGCCTGGCGATCACGCGGCCCGCGTGGAAGAACCTCGTCTTCACCGGCGGCCCGGGCGCGGGCAAGTCCCGGGCGGCCAGGGCTGTCGCCCGCGTCTACGCCGAGCTCGGGCTGCTGTCGTCCGGGCACCTGGATGAGGTGGCCGCCGCGAGCGTGGTCGGCACCACCCCCCGGGAGACCGGGGTCCTGGTGGGCGAGACGGTCCGGCGCGCTACTGGGGGGGATCGTGATGATCCCGATGCGCACGCCTGGCACCGCCCGCCCGATCGCGGCCAGCAGGTGCTCCGCCGCCTGTACCAGGAGCTGACCGAGTGGCGCGATGACCTGGCCGTGATCCTGGCCGGGCAGGCAGGCCCGCTCCGCGGCCTGCTCCGCGCCAGCCCGCCGCTGGCCGCCCGCTTCCCCGCGGTCATCGACTTCCCCGGCTACACCGCCGGGCAGTTCGCCGCCATCTTCGCCACCCTGGCCGGCGAGGCCGGGTTCACCCTCACCCCCGATGCCGCGTCCAAGGCCGCCGCCGTGCTCGCCCACGCCGAAGGCGACCACGGCCCCGGCAACGCCCGGCTCGCTGCCCGGCTGCTGGACCAGGCCACCGCTAGCCAGGCCCGCCGGGTCACAGCCGCCGCCCAGACGCCGGATCCGGCCACGTTGAGCATGATCCGCCCGCGGACATAACCCGGGCAGATCCATCCCGGCGACCCGCCCGCAGACGACCAATGGCCAGGCCAGTACCTCTAGTGGCCATGTCGTGGCAGGGAGGGGGAACCAGCCGCCAGCGCATGCTCCTGATCCGGAAGGCAGGTGGCCTGTTCGACGCCACTCTTCGTGGACACGTCAGAGGGGGTTGGCAGCTCTTGGCTTGCGTATGTCGATCGGCAGCCGGCGGGTGGTGTCCGGTCCTGGTGCTCGACGACACCGTGAGCATCAGGCGGGCCCGCGGAACTGGAGATCGCTGGCTAGCTGCGCCGCGCCTCAGCGAAGCGCGCTCCTGTCCAAGCACGGCGAGCAGCAGCTTCTCGTAGCCCTCGGTGCGCGGAGGAGTGGTGAGCACGACTCGGGGACGAGCAGGTCGTCCTGGTCGGCGATGTCGACCGGGGTCAGCGCCACCGTCTGACCGTACGGGAAACGGCATTGCCGGAGTTGTCAAGACACCCCGGATTCTCAACACCTTTCTCGTACGGGTCGCCGCCTGCCGGGAATCAAGGCCGGGGCCCGTCCGGGCGGTGTCTGAGAATCGTTCGATTCTCAACAGGCCGGATACGGCGACCGCCAGTGAATGATCTTGCGGGCGGGATCCTGGAAGCATGAACGCCGCCGTCCCGCGAGGCGGCGGGCTTCCGCCGCTGGCCGGACTGTGCGGAGCTGGGCGGGTCTGGGGCTGGCGGCCGGGAACGCCGTACCGGGCACCGGGTACGGGGCCGGATCGCTGCCTTAACTTGCGCCGGAGCCACGACGTTTGGCCTGTGCATGCCGGGGCTTTCGGCCCTAGGCGCCCGTCATGGGCGCCATGCAGCGTGAATATCGTCTGCGAGGTGATCGAGGGAGCCGGACCGAATGGAGTGCCGGGGAGACCCGGAGCCGGGAGGAAAGGCTGAGAGGCCGGGGACAGCTCAGAGGCTGAACGGCGACCCCCAGGACCTGATCCGGGCAATACCGGCGAAGGGAGACCGCCCCGCAGGCCATTTTTTTTGACCGGCCGACCATTGGTCATGGCCCGGCCCTACCGGAAGGGAACCAGGTACGAGGCGCCGGGGCCAGGGGTGGCTGCCGTACCGGGATCGGCTCTGTACGATCATTACGGAACGCATTTTGTAGAACGATTTCCGGAACGGCCTGCGGGTGGTACCGGGGTCAGGCCGACCGGGCCGGAGACCCGTTCCACTTCCAAGGTTGCGGAACGGTGACCTGTTCGTCGCGGTCGCAGCTGGCGCCCGACAGTAGCCGTCCCGGCGGCCAGGGTGATCCTCGCCGGGTCCACGCCGACGCCGAACGCTGTTGTCTCGGCCATGAGCAGCTCGCGCAACTCCATCCCCAGCTGGCCAAGGTGGCGGCGAACTCGCCCGGGCCCGCGGCCGCACCAGCCGGGCAGACTCCCCCGAGCTCACCCCGCGCCAGGGCCGCATCGGCTGCTGCCTGCGAGGCTGACCGGCAAACGCAGGCGCGGGGCCTTCGCCTTCACCCCTGAGGACTTTCGCCACCACGGGCCATCCTCCGGCCGGGCTAGCACTTGAAGTGATGGGTCAGGCTCAAACGAGACGTGGATGCCTGATGAGGAAGCACCGGCAAGGTGGGTTACCAGCGATCCGGAGATAAAGTAGATGTTCAGGCAGTTGACCCAGGCAATGTCTGGCGCGACCACGCTGAGTGCGCGTGTCATGGCCAAGGCCATAGCGGTGCCGGTGGACACGGCGCTGTGGGCCCACGAGACCACCAACCGTAAGCCCCCGCAGTGGCACAGCCGCAATGAGGTCGTGCTCGCCTCGCCGTTCGCGCTGCTGCGTGACTTCAGCGTCGGTGACGATGACGCCGTTTCCACGCTGCTGTTCCCGCCGCTGGCCGGGCACGCCTCGTGCATCATCGACAAGAGGGGCCAGAGCAAGGTCCAGCTCTGCGTCAAGATGGGCCTGACCAAGGTCTACTCATTCGACTGGCTGAGCTGCACCACCGCCACCAAGGACACCACCGAGGCTGACCGCCTCGACTTCATCACCCGCGCGGTGGATCTCATCGCCGGGCCCGAGGGCACGGTCAACATCGTCGGGGACTGCCAGGGTGGCTGGGAAGCCGCGCTGTGGGCGGCCATGCACCCCGAGCGCGTCAACACGCTCATCGTGGCCGGTGCGCCGATCGACACCAGCGCCGGGAATGGTCCGGCCCAGAAGCTGATGCCCATCCTGATCCCGCGTGGCAACATGGCGCTGTACAAGGCCATGGTCAAGGCCTACGGCGGCATCGTGCCCGGCATCAACAACGTCATGGGGTCCATCGCGATGGACGCGGCCACCCACGTGGCCGAGCACCTCAAGCTCTTCTGGCACGTGCACGACCGCGAGTACCTCGACCACTTCAGTGACTTCTACGACTGGTACCTCTACCCGATCAACCTGCCGGGCAAGCTGTACCTGTGGGCCGTGGAGCACCTGTTCGTCAAGAACGAGATGTTCAAGGGCGAGCTGGAGGTCGCGGGCCAGACCGTGAGCCTGCGCAGCATTACCTGCCCGGTGTTCCTGCTCGGTGGCGAAGAGGATGACATCACGCCGTGGCAGCAGGTCCACAACATGCGGTACGCGGTCGGCTCTTGGCTGGTCCGCTGGTACCTCGCACCGGGTGGGCACATTGGCCTGTTCATCGGCCAGCAGTCGCAGGCTGAGTACTGGACGCCGATCCTGGCTCAGGTCCGCGAGCTCTCACGACCAGGGGGTTACCTTCGCCAATGCCAGTGCCAGCAACGACCAAGCCCGCGTACTGCCAGTCGGCCGGGTCCACCGACCACGGCCAGATGACCATGTTGCCCTGGGCGCAGACCCGCTCGGTGCGATGCTTTCTGGGATACCGGGTCCAGGCGCCGAAAAACCCAACGGATATGAGGCCTCTCGGTAGTTCTCGGGGTCCGGGGACTATCCGGCCGGAGGTTAGCTCCAACGGCGACGCCGAAGACCCGGGTCCCTGTTCTCGGAAGCGCTGAGCTGGCCGTATGGGACGTCCGGGCCCGCGTTCCCGGAAGTCCTGGCCGCCAGGACTTCCCCGAACCAGTTGCAGTTCGTCTAGTAGCGCCCGATCATCAGCGAGCTCAATCAGCTGCACCGGACACGCCGGTCGTGATGACCGGATGCCGAAGGGCGCGCCGATCGTGGGCGCCGCCCGCGCCGGGCTGCGCCGCCGGAATTTCAGTCAGATGACGCAAGCGCGAGCAGGGGGCCGCAGGAAAGCCTTAACAAGCGCCTGTCAGGTCACCGCACGAGGGCAAGAGGAGAAGTCATGACGAGCCAAGCTGAGCTGGAAACCAGCGAGCGGTACATGCAGGTTGCCCGGCAGTGGTTCACCGAGGGATGGGCAGGAAACCTCGCGATGGCCGACGGCATCTTCAGCGAAGAACTCCGCACCAACGGTGTCCATGCCGGCGTGGCCGGACCGGTCGGCAGGATTCGCGACCGGCTGACCGGCTTCCCTGATGTGAGCACGAGCATCCAGGACATGTTCGTCTCGGGAGACAAGCTCGCCGTGACTCTCATCTGGCGCGGGACGCATACCGGCCCGTATGGCGGCGTGGCGGCGACCGGCAAGCCCGTCGAGGTCCGTGACACGGCGATCTGGCACTTCCTGGACGGCAAGGTCACCGAGATCCTGACACTCCAGGACCAGTTCGCGATCTTGAAGCAGACCGGGTATCTCCCGGAGAGCATCTACGCCGCCTGACAGCCAAGGCTGGGGTTACCGGCGGAAAGAAGGGGCATCATGGATCTTCGCCTGAACGGGCAGACCGCGATCGTCACGGGTGCCAGCCGGGGAATCGGGCTGGCGGTCACGCGCGGGCTCGTCGCCGAGGGCGTGCGCGTCACCGCCGGGGCGCGGAAGTCCTCCGCTGAGCTTGACGAGCTGGCGGGAGCCGGCCTGGTGCAGGTTGTCGAGGTTGACCTGGCCGAACCCGGCGGGCCGGCCAGGCTGGTCGCGGCGGCAGGCGACCGGATCGACATCCTGGTCAACAACGTCGGTGCCGCTCCGGCTAGGACGGGCGGGTTCGGCGAGATCACCGACGAGGACTGGCAGGCGTCGCTCACTCTCAACCTGATGGCGGCGGTGCGCACCACCCGCGCCGCGCTGCCCGTCATGCTCGCCGCCGGGAAGGGGGCGATCGTGAACATCAGCTCAGCCAACGCGTTCCTGCCCGACCCGGCCGTGATGGACTACAGCGCGGCCAAGGCCGCGCTGGCCAACTTCTCCAAATCCCTGTCCAAGCAGGCCGGCCCGCACGGCATCCGGTCAACACGATAAGCCCAGGCCCGGTCGCCACCGACCTGTGGCTCGGCGACCACGGGGTGGCGGCGACGGTCAGCCGTGCGACCGGTGCCAGGATGTCCAGAGTCAGGCGAGGCGATTTTAGAGGCGGATGACGGCCTTGCCGCGCAGGCCGCCACGGCGGAGCTGTTCCAGAACCTGCCCCGCGGCGTCCAGGTCGACGGTGGAACGGATGCGCGCGGTGATCGTACCGTCGGCAAGCATCTGCGCGACCGTGGTCAGCCCCTGGGGCGAGATCAGCGGATTCGCGCTGGAGGCATGGTTGCGCGCGGTGATCTGCCGCTGCGCAAACCAGCCTTCGTCCGCCGCGAAGATGGTCGAGACCAGGCGTCCTCCGCGCCGGATGACCTCGGCGTCACGGCGGATGGCGTCCGGGCCGCTGACCAGATCAAGGACGGCATCAACGCCGTCCGGGTGATCGGCGCCCAGCGCATCGATCACGTCTGTGGCCTGGCTGTCGTACACCTCCTCGGCCCCCAGACGGCGAGCCTCGCCGGCGTCGCCGCGGACGGTCGCGATGACGTGCGCGCCGCGGGAGCGCGCCATCTGCACCGCGTAGCCGCCGACCCCGCCGGTCGCGCCCATCACCACGACGTGCTGGCCCGCGGTGACCTCGAGCAGATCAACAGTCCTGAGCGCAGTGACCGCCGGAATGGGCAGCGCGGCGGCCTGATCGTCGGCCACGCCGTCGGGGATACGGGCCACCGGCTCCATCGTGGCCGCCGGGGCGACCGCGGTGTACTCGGCATACGAGCCGTGCGTCCGCGCCATGCCGAAGACACGGTCCCCGGCCCGCACGCCGTGTTCTCCCGCCGGGACGCGTTCGGCCACGCCGGCGAAGTCAATGCCGACGACAAACGGATATGACGAGGCGGCGGTCAGGCGCCCGAGAAGGTTGATGTCGAGCGGGTTGACTCCCGCGAACCGCACGCGCAGGAAAAACGCGCCATCGGCAGCGGGAACGGGTAGGTCATGGACCGACGCAGGCTCGCCGAAGCTCCGCACGGCGAATGCGCGCATCCTGACCTCCCTGCATCAGCCCCGTACCGAAAATACCGCTGCCGCCCGGGACAGATCCCAGGTGGCATCTGGTCGGGCCCGGACAACCTGCCGACAGCAGCCCTGGCGGCTGCTCCGAGCTGCCGGCCCAATGTCGCATACACCTGGCCGCTGCGGCTGTCGATCACACTTCGTTATAGCGCCTGCGTGCGATATCCGTGCTGAATTGCATCCGATGCAACAATCCGGGGAATCTGCAGAAGACTGAACAGCCGACGGGACAATCGTTCCTGGCCAGGCGGCACGCCGCAGCGTGAATAGTCGCTGCGGCTGCCCTCGGCGTCCGCAACAATGTTGCTCCTGATGCAACGGGGGATGCGGTGCGCGGGGAGAGCCTGCCGGGGGCCGCGCACCTTGAGCTTGTTCCCGGTGTGGTGCACCTGGATAAGGTGTAGATCGCGCGCAGCTCCCTGGCGACCTCGCCGGCGTCGCGGTGGGCCAGCGGGTCATGGGCTGGCGCGAGGCCCTCAATGAGCTCGACAGCGCCTACCCCGGCCGCCTAGGACACCGGCAGGGTATTCACCACGGCCGCCGGTACACCGCTGGGTGCGAGGCACATCCGGAGAATGTTCCAGGACGTTTGCGAGAGGGCCGGGTTGGGCAGGGACTGGGCGCCTCGGGACCTGCGGCACACGTTCGTCTCGCTGCTGTCCGACGATGGCATGGCGATCGAGAAGATCGCACGGCTTGCTGGCCACGCCAGCAGCCATGTCACCGAGACCGTGTACCGGCAAGAGCTCCGGCCGGTCCTGCAGGAGGGCGCCGAGGTAATGGACCGGCTCTTCGGCGCCGTCAACGGTGACCTGGCAGAGCAGCACCGAGGGACCAGCGACACCAAACCTAGGTCGCTGGTGTTCGCGGCCGCGTTCACCGGGCCCAGGCCGGGTCGTTGCCGCTATCCCGGCAGGGAGCGCGGCAGCCCGAAGCGGGGCAGCACGCTAGTGTCGAAGCGGGTGATGATGCTGACCCGGTCGCCGGCCAGGGTCAGCACGAGCAGCCCGTTGGCGTGCAGCACCGGGCTGTGCCGGTCACGCTCGTATACGCCGAACGCGGGCTGGCCGTTGGCCCGGGTGGCGACCAGCCGGAAGCGGCGCCCCGTGCGGAAGGCCAGGGTGAAGAACCGCGTGGCGAGTTCGCGGCCCTGGTACTCCAGTGGCAGCGGGGGCATGGTCAGCCAGGCGTCCTCGGTGAGCAGGGCGACGATGCCGGTCACGTCCGCTGCCTCGAACGCCCGGGTCAGCCGGTTGACGAGGTTCTGCTCGGCGGGGGAGTGCGGGGGCGGCGGCGCCTCGCGGTGTGCCGTCGGCGGGTGTTGCGCCAGGGTGGCCCGGGCGCGCTTGAGCGCGCTGGCCAATGATTGCTCGCTGGCCTGGAGGATCTCGGCGGCCTCGCCGGTGTGAAAGCCCAGCACGTCGCGCAGGATCAAGGCGGCCCGCTGCTGCGGCGGCAGTAGCTGCAGCGCGGTGATGAACGCCAGCGAGATCGCCTCCCTGGCCTCGTAGCGGGCCTGCGGGCCGGGAGCCTGGTCGGGCAGATCGGCCAGCAGCAGATCCGGGTACGGCTCGAGCCAGGCCACCTCGCCGAGCCGGGTGGGCTCGGGCGGCTCGATGTCCTTGCGTGCCCATTCCATCGGCGGGCGCCGGCTAGCCGATCGCAGCACGTTCAGGCAGCGGCTGGTGGCGATCCGGTACAGCCAGGTGCGCAGCGAGCTGCGCTGCTCGAAGCCGCCCAGGCTCCGCCACGCCGCCAGCAGGGTCTCCTGCACCGCGTCCTCGGCGTCCTGCGCCGACCCGAGGATGCGGTAGCAGTGCACCTGAAGCTCGCGCTGGTAGGGCTCGACCAGCTGCCGGAAGGCCTGCCCGTCCCCAGCCCGGGCGCGGTCGATCAGATCTGTGGCCATGATCGCATCCTGGCATCACTTCTTCCTTGGGATCCGCTGTCCCCCGCTCGCCGGTATTGACACCGTCGGCCACCGGAACAGGGCGCTGTCCGCCCGCCTTTTTCGCCGGCCGGGCGGTGTCTACCTCACCGAGAGCCGGTCCCGGCCGGGACCGGTCACAGCGAAGGAGCAAATCGATGGCGACGTATGTGTTCTCGTACCGGATGCCGGAGGACTACACCCCTGGCCGGCCGGAGACCGTGGCCGCCTGGACCGCGTGGTTCGACGGCATGGGGACCAGCGTGACGGACCTCGGCAAGCCGGTGCTCCAGGCCAGCGCCCTCGGCGATTGCGGTGGCGGTACCCGGCTCGGCGGGTACTCACTGATCACCGCGGACGACCTCGAGGCGGCCCTCAAACTGGCCAAGGGCTGCCCGTCCCTGCAGCACGGCGGCGGCATCGAAGTCGGCGTGCTCGGGGAAGTCGCGGGCCGCCCCCAGCCCGCCTAGCCGGCCGGTCTGACGGAACGGAGCCTGATCATGACCGATGCGGCTTACCCGGCGGCGGTGCTGGCCGGCCAGCCCGATCCAAGGATCCGGGCCAATATCCTGACTGTGCTGCTCACCTCGGTGGCGTACTTCATGGTGGCGCTGGACACCCTGGTGGTGGTGACCGCGCTGCCGTCTATCCACCGTGACCTGGGCGGAAACGTCGGGACCCTGCAGTGGACAGTCAACGCCTACGTGCTGGCGTTCGGAGCGGGCATCATCACCGCCGCCGCGATCGGGGACCTGATCGGCCGCCGGCGGATGTACGTGCTCGGCCTGGTCATCTTCACCGCGGCGTCGGCCGGCTGCGCGCTGGCCCCGGGCATCGGGGCCCTGATCGCCTGCCGCGCCATCGAGGGCGTCGGCGCCGCGATCATCATGCCGCTCGGCCTTACGTTGCTGACCTCGGCGTTCCCGGCCGAGCGGCGCGGTGCCGTGATCGGGATCTGGGGCGGGGTCGCCGGGCTCGCCGTGGCCAGCGGCCCGCTGATCGGCGGGGCGGTGACCCAGGGCCTGACCTGGCACTGGATCTTCTGGGTGAACGTGCCGGTCGGCATCCTCGCGATCGCCGGATCTAGGCTGCGGCTGGCCGAAAGCCACGGTCCCGCATCGCGGCTCGATCTGCCCGCGCTGGTGCTCATCGCCGCCGCTGTCGGGGCTGTGACCTGGGGCCTGGTCCAGGCCGGCCAGGTCGGCTGGGGCAGCGCGCAGACCCTGACCGGCCTGTCCCTGGGCGCCGCGTCGATCGTCGCGTTCGTGGCCGCTGATTGTGCCCGGCCTGCTCATGCAGGCGGCCGGCTTCGCCTGGATCGTCTACCTGGCCGCCCGCTCCTCGGGTTACGTCAGCTACGTCGCCCCGTTCGTCATCGCAGGCGCCGGGATCTCGATGGCCATCCCGGGAGCGATCCCATGATCGAGCCGGCGGCCGGGACGGCGGCCAGGCCGATGCCGAGCCCGAGGCCGAGGATGGCCGCTGCGGCGAGGCCATAGCGCAGCCACCCAGGGCTGGCTGCCCTTGCTGACCTTGATGAGCAGGGCGCGCAGGCAGTGGACCTTATGCCGACGCCGGCATAAGGTCCACAGGCGCCCGAACCTGCTGGCAGGTATCCCCTGCGGCACGCAGGCCGAGATCAAGGACGCTTGCCGGGCGACCTTCGGCACCTACATCGCCAACAGCCCGCAGCGTCCCGCCGCCTGGGCCATGAAAGTGATGCCCGCACTGGACCAGGCCCACTTCAGTGAGACGATCCCGGTGATGGCAGCGCTGTCGGTCTCCGGGCCCCCACGTAGCCCGATTGACCGGCAGATGTTCGGCTCCCGCGGCTGCTGGCGGCCCTAATTCAGCTGCAGCCGGCCCCTGGAGCGCTGCGCCAGGTTTTCTCGCAACGCGGCACGCGAGACGTACCCGACAATGGCCGGGACCTGCCCGGCCAGACCCTGGTCGACCGCTGCCTGCTGGGTCGCCGGGCGCAGTTCGATGGTGACGCAGCCGCCGGGGAAAACGTCATACCAGGTGGCTGCGAACCGGGCACCGCCGCCCAGGGCGCGCAGCCGCCTGATTCCCGGCTCGGGTGCCCGGACCGCCGCGGCCCGGCCGGTCGCGCAGTGCGCGGTCAGAGTCAGCTGCAGCGCGCCGCTGCCGGCCCGGTCGTTGCCCAGCGTGATGACCGATGTACCGCGGAACGCCTGGACCCGGCCCAGGGTCCAGCCGGTGGGCAGCGACCGGAGGCACACCACCTCGCTGGCTGTCGGCACCGACTGGGCCTCGGCCAGCAGCGGCTCCACGGCGTGGCAGTCCATAGTGGTGACAAGCAGGGCCGCCGCCGGGGTGGTGGCATTGATCAGGACATTCGCCAGGGCGATGACCAGCAGGAGTACCGTCACGAGGACGACAGCCCAGGCGCCCACCCGGCGCGCGCTCCAGCGCTGAACCCGGACCGGGGCAGGCCGGCGCGGCAGCAGCCGCAGGAACTCCTCGTGCAGCTCGCGGCCGCTGGCCCGGATCGCGCGCCGGAGCTGGGACGGCAGCGCGAGGCCGCGGGCCGCGGCGAACGCCTCGGAGATCTCCGCCGCGGTGAAGAACTGCAGCGCGCGCTGGTAGACGCGCCCGGCGGTGCTGCGCAGGGCCAGGCACAGCATCATGTTGGCCAGGTCGACCGCCTGCCGCCACGGGGTGGGGCGCACCTCGGCGAACGCCACGTCGATCAGCAGCAGGCGGCCGTCGCGGACCAGCAGGTTGGCCGGCTTGATGTCGCGGTGCGCGAGTCCCGCGTCCCACATCCGGCGGACGATCAGCAGCCCGTCATCAATGACCGTATCGTCGACTGTGGCCTCACCCAGCTCCGCCGACCCGGCGAAGAACTCGGTGAGCAGCAGGTACTCCCGCTCCGGCGTGAGCTCCACGAAGCCGTACGGTTCCGGGCTCGGCAGCCCGGCGTCCCGGCAGAGCCGCAGCGCATAGTCCTCCTGCTGCACCAGGCGGCGGACGCCCTTGAAGGACTGCTCATCTTCCAGCCGGCCGTACCGCAGCTGCCGGCCGAGTTTGTACCAGCGGTCCGCGCGCACGTGCGAGCGGGCGTAGAGCTTGCCGAACAGGTATCCGCCCGGCTCGCCGGCTCGTCGCAGCCGCATCGGGCTGGACCCGCCGGAGCCGGCTAGCCCGAACGGCTCGATGCTGGCTACCTCGATGCTCATCTGGTCCTTCAGGGCGCGGCTGATCGCCTCGCCGCGGGCGCCGCCGAGGTCGAGGTGCGCGCCGTGCGCGCCGCCGTAGACCACCGGGAACGACTCCTCCGGGGCGAACAGCCGCATCCCCAGCAGCGGCACGCTCACGCCGAGGATCGCGCCGAGCAGCACATCGGTCGGCGCGTCCACGCCCAGCCGCATCCGGGACAGGCCGATCACGGCGACGATCGCGGCCGCGGCCCAGCCGCCGCGACGCCGCCACCGGCCGGCCGGCACCAGCGTGTACAGCGCGCCGGTCAGCACAGCGCACACCTTCTCGATCTCGGCCGACGGCATCGAGAAGCCCGCCCAGCGGAACTGGACCGGCACGCCGAACGGCAGCGGCCGGTGCACGATGAGCAGGAAAGCCGTCGTCAGCACGGTGAGTACCCCATAGCTGACGACCAGCACCAGCAGGTGCCGGAACCGGCGCAGCACGATCAGCGCCAGCAGGAGCACATAGCCTGCGATGACCGTCGCCGGCGCCGCGCCCGCCTCAGCGATCACGCGGGCGGCCGCGGTGAATCCCGGGACCGGTGCGCCGGCCACTCGCCGGGTCATAGCGTCATCGATCACCGTGACATCGACCGCCCAGCGGCTCAGGCCGCCGGCGAACACCGCGATGGCCGCGCCGGTGGCCACGATCGCGGCCGCCAGCCAGATCAGCCCGCTGCGCTGGACATGCCGCGGCAGCGGCGGCGCCGCGCCCGACGGGCGGCGCTGACGGCCGGCCGGCAACACCGGCACCCGCGCTGACGCATCCTGGGCCGGCCGCGGCGCGCCGGCGCTCACACATACCCCCGGTGCTGCAGGAACCGCCAGCACAGCCAGCCCGGCAGCACCGGCAGCCAGTACGTCGCCAGCCGGTACAGCAGCACAGCCGAGACCGCAGGCCCGGCCTGCATGCCGACGCCGGTCAGCCCGGCGACCAGCGCCGCCTCGATCGCGCCGAGACCGCCCGGCGTCGGAGCGACCGCCGCCAGCGCCGCGGCACCCAGGTACACCGCGCCGAGCACGACCAGGCCAGGACCCGTACCGAACGCCTGGACCGAGGCGGCCAGCCCGGCGATGTAGAGAAGGGTGATAAGAGCCGAGCCGCCGAACAGCAGGCCCAGCTTGACCGGGCTGGCGGCAGCCTGGCGCAGGCTGCCAGCCGCGGAACGGACGCCGGGGATCAGCTGCTTGCGCGTCCACCGGCGGCCAGGCCGTGTCGCCAGGACCACGCCGATGACCGCGATGATCACCGCCAGCAGAAGCAGGATCTTGCTGCCGGATGGCAGCTTGAACGCTTTCGTGAGGTCGTGGCCGGCCAGCGCGAAGAAAACCACGATCAGCACCATGTGCATGACGGCGCCCGCGAGGCTGTTCACCCCGACGGCTGCGACGCTGGCCGGGGTGCTGGTTCCGCTCTTCTGCAGGAACCGGGCGTTCAGCGCCATCCCGCCGACGTTGGCTGGCGACACCCGGTTGATGAATGACGAGGCGCCCTGCGTCAGCACGGCCGGGCCGAACGGGACATGGCCGGGCACCGAGCCGATGAGCGCTATCGCGCTGGCCACGTAGGTCAGCGCGGACAGGCCGATGATCACGGGCAGCCAGGCCCAGTTCGCGTGCTGCAGCGCGTGCCAGCTACTGCTCACCTGGGCGATCTGCGGCAGCAGGAAGTAAAAGGCGCCGGCCAGCGCGGCAATCGCCAGCAGGGTCCGCGGCCGCACCCGCTGCAGCTGGGCGAGATCCTGGTCAGCATCGTCACCGGACGCCGCGATCGCGGCCGCGCGCGTGTTCTTCAGCAGCCCGTCCTGGCCCTTGATCGCGCGGCGGGTGCCGGCCGACAGCGCGAGCGGCTGCAGCAGCGGCACGGCGGTGGCGACGCCGTCGGCGCCGATCGCGGCCGCCGCGGTGGCGACGGCACGGTCCGGGCCGATCCGCCCGGCCAGCGAGGTGAGCAACTCGGCCACGTCGATGGCGCGCTGACGGCTGGTCGCGGCGAGCTCGGCGAAGCTGAAGTCGACCAGCCGGGGGCACCCGTTCTGGCTGATCATGATGTTGGCGCCGTGCAACGACCGATGTGCGATCCTCGCCTGATGGAGCTGGCCGACCTCGTGCCACAGGGTACGGGCGAGCTGATCGGTGATGCGATCAGCCGGGATGTCGTCCAGGGACTGGCCCGCTACCAGCTCCATGGTCAGCAGCACTGACCCGTCGCCGGCCCTGATGACCTGGCCGACGTGCGGCACCGCGACGCCGGCCCGCTCGGCCATCACGCCCAGCAGCGCCTCATGCTCGACGGCCTTGAACAGCGAGGCCGCGGGCCCGGTGTCGCCCACGCCGCGCAGCCGGATGCCGCGGTAAGCCCGGTACAGCAGGTCGGCGTCCCGCTGATCGGAGCCGAAGACCTTCACGAACAGGGCACGCCCGTCGCCGGTTACCGCCTCAAACGGCCGCGATCCCTTCGCAGGACGCAGCGGTCCAGTCACCTGGCTGACAGGCACGCCACCCGCGCGCAGCGCCGCTGCCACCCCCTCGGGGCCCATCCGCCGGTCCGGCACTCTGAACACCACCAGCAGGCCCGCCCCCACTGTTACCCCGGCCGCCAGCGCCAGCACAAGCTGCATGGGCAGCAGGCCGCCGGTGATCAGCCGGGCCGCGCCGATCAGCAGCAGCGTGGCCCAGGCCGCCCGGCGCCACGGCCGGTTCAGCCACGGCGCCGCGGCCACCGCGACTGCCGCCAGTCCCGCCAGGACGGCCGGATCGGGGAAGCCTGCGCCGGTCAGCCAGGAACCCTGGCGCAGCCCTGCGGGCAGACCAGCGGAGCCGCCCGGCCCGGCCAGGTAGGTAATCCCGGCCATCAGGGCCGCCGCTGCCGCGAACCCGCCCGCCACGGTGGCCAGCACCCGGAACCGGCGATACCGCAACGCGGCGACCAGCAGCACCAGGGCCGCCGCCGCGATCGTCACCTGGACCAGGCCGGTCAGCACCTGCCCGGCCGCGGTCGCGGGCCCGACCCCGGTGACCGCTGCCGCTGGCCGGAGCAGGGCAGGCAGCAGCGCAGCGATCACGGCCGCGGCGGCCAGCACCAAGGCTGCGGCGATCAGGCGGATCACATCGCCCGGATGCCGGTACCGTGTCGGCGCCAGGACACGGCCCCGCGGCCGCGTCTTCGGCTCGCCGGCGGCCAGCTGTATCCTGGGCGAATCCGTCATGAGCAGTAACCGCAGGCCGTGGCCGCTATACCGATGACCCAGCCGGGACAAGACACAGAGCTCACCCTGAGCCGATCCGACGGCCGCGGTGGCCGGCTCAGGCAGGCGGCGGCCGGCTGGATGCTCGTCGGCATTGCCTGCCTTGCCCTGGCCACCGCGCTGATCGCCGTCGTCGCGCTCACGCCGTCGCCGGTGCAGCCAGCGGACGACCAGTGGCTCCGGTGGATGCTTGATGTCCGCGCGCCGCCCGGTGTCTTCGTCGCGAAGGTGCTCAACGTGGTCGCCGGCAGCACGGTCATGTGAATTGCCCGGCCGGCTATCGCGGCCGCGCTCGCCATCTGGCGGCGCTGGCGGGCGCTGGCGGTGTCCACGCTGGCCACCCCATGCGAGAAGCTGTACGGCGGGCCGGCACGGAGCTGGAATGGCTGGCGCGCGTCGTATGGTTCGCTGGGGTGTTCATGCGTTCGTCGCCTTTGGTTTTTGGTCGGGCTTGGGTACCAGGCGGCGGGTCCAACCGAGGAAGAGGGCGCGAACCTCACTGGCCGACTCCGCAGCCGGAACAGAACCCAAGCAACAGGCACTGGCGCCGCGGGCGGCCCACACAAGGGGCAGCACGACGCTGTCCTGGCCGAGCCGGTTTTCGCGGATCTGGCGCAGCGCTACCAGGACGAGTTTGGGGGTAACGATGTGTCCAGTCGTGGCGCTGCCCACAGGGCCCACCTCCGTCGCATACCTGGTCCCTGCTGGGACCGGAGCCACAAACCCGGGGTCCAGAGGTTCCCGCTGCCTCTCATCACGCTACGGCTGCAACCAGGAACAAGCAATGACTTCATATGGCGATCACGGTTTCGCCGCCAGGCTCCTGACGTCGGCCGAGCCCGGCGCGGCCGGGGGCCGCGTCATCCTGGCGGAGGCCGCCCGCGACGCGCTGCGCGCCGCTGGCCTCTGACGACGCGAGGCCGGCCTGGTTATCTGCGGGCGCCGGGGCGCGACCTTGCCGCGGTTCCTCGATCCGTCACAATGAAACCACAGGGACCTTTGCGGCCTTTCCCGCCACGGCAGCTGTTATCGCACCACCGACAAGGAGTGAGGGCATGGCGTGGGATTTCTCCACCGACCCCCAGTTCCAGGAGAAGCTCGACTGGGTCGAGCGGTTCTGCCAGGAAAAGGTCGAGCCGCTCGATTACGTCTTCCCCCACGCGGTGCGGTGGCCGGACCCGGTGGTGAAGGCGTACGTCCGCGAGCTCCAGCAGGAGGTCAAGGACCAGGGCCTGTGGGCGATCTTCCTCGACCGGGAGCTGGGCGGACCAGGCTTCGGGCAGCTCAGGCTGGCTCTGCTCAACGAGGTGATCGGCCGCTACGCCGGCGCGCCCTCGATGTTCGGCGCGTCGGCACCCGATACCGGGAACATGGAGATCCTCGCGGCCTACGGCACCGGGGAACAGAAGAAGCGGTGGCTCGAGCCGCTGCTCAACCAGGACATGTTCTCGGCGTTCTCGATGACCGAGCCACAGGGCGGCAGCGATCCGGACCTGTTCAAGACCCATGCCGTGCAAGACGGCGACGAGTGGGTGATCAACGGCGAGAAGTGGTTCACCTCGGCGGGACGGGTCGCCGACCTGCTGTTCGTGATGTGCACCAACGGCATGTTCGTGGTGCCCCGCGCCACCCCCGGCGTCGAGATCATGCCGGAGCCGAGAAACCACAATCACATCGTCTACCGGGACGTCCGGGTGCCCCTCAACCACCTGCTCGGCCCGGAAAACGGCGCCAGGGTACTCGCCCAGCGCCGCCTCGGCGGCGGCCGCATCCACCACGCCATGCGCACCATCGCCCAGTGCAAGCTCGCCTTCGACATGATGTGCGAGCGGGCGCTCAGCCGCGAGTCGCACGGCAGGATCATCGCCGAGCACCAGATGGTGCAGGAGAAGATCGCCGAGTCCTACGCCGCGATCAAGATGCTCCGGCTGTTCGTGCTCGAGACCGCCTGGAAGATCGACCAGACCTCGACGCTCGAGGCCCGCACTGACATCGCGGCGGTGAAGTTCACCATGGCCAAGGTGCTGCGTGAGGTGTCCTACAACGCGCTGCACATCCTGGGCTCGCTCGGCACCACCGACCTCACGCCCATCCAGGCCATGTACGCGTCGGCGCCCGCCATGGGCATCGCCGACGGCGTCGACGAGGTGCACAAGGCCACCGTGGCCCGCCGGGTGCTCAAGGGCTACCGCCCGCACGAGGGGTACTGGCCCACCGAGTACATCCCGGCCAAGCGGGAAGAGGCGTGGCAGCGGATGCGACCCGTCCTCGACGCCCGGCCGGACCTCGCCCGCGTGGCCGCGCGCCTGCGACTTCCCGCCTGAACCGGGTCCGGAATCGGCGTCCTCGGCGAGTTCCTCGCGGATAACCTTCACCGCCACCAGTCGACCGCCGGGCGACCGGCCAGGACTGGATCGCGGCCGCCTGTCGCCTCGCTCTGGTCGGCTAGGGCGTCTGAGACGGCCAGGTTCCGTTCGGCTATCGCCTGGTTGCGTTCCGTGTTCGCGGTGTTGCGCTGGTTGATGGCGAACACCCCCGCGACGACGGCGATGATGGTCAACGTGGCCAGGACTCCCACCGCACTCCAGGCCAGCCGCATCGTGCGGCGATGTTCCCGCAGGTGCTCCCCGACAAGAGTGTCCTTCGGCACCCCGCGGACGGGGGCGGCGATATCGGCGAGCTGATCGACTGAGAGCAGAGGAACGCGGCCGTCATACCGCACGTCGCTCAGGTCGACCCACAGCGGCTCCGCCGGGAACGTGCCAAGCAGCGCTGGCGGTACCGGAGCCCCGGCCGTCCAGTCGTTTCTCCGGTCATCCCATGCGAGACCCGGGGTAGTTCCAGCGACCAGCAGCCGGTCCAGCGGGCGGTTCGTCAGCCACCACTCCACCTCGCGGTTCACCCACGTCGACTTGGCGGCATCAGGCGACGCGAGCAGCAGCAACCACCGGGACGACTCCAGCGCGCCTTCGATGGCCGCCCACAGCGCCGGATTAGCGGCGAGGTTAGCTGTGTCGCAAAAATCCTTAGTGCCCGGAGCCTGCACCACGGTTCCGCGAACCGTTGCAGTTTCGCCTGCAGCGCGGGCCCCAGCGCAGGATCGTGCTGATGACTGTAGGAAATGAAGACGTCGTACCCGGATTCTGCCGCCATTCCCGCCCTCCCGCACTCAGGATAACGGCGCCATCGCCGCATGCGGTATCGACGTCTAGCCGGGGCAGGCAATAGGAATTCTTAATCGGCGGTACGTGCGATCCGGCCGAAGTGGTACTTGTAGTGTTCACTCAGTGCTATTCCGGGTGACAAGGTCCGCTGCAGCACTAGGCTCCGGCTCGGCTACCGCATGATGTCAGTCACCTGCATGGTGAGCACGAGTGAGAGCGGTTCGATGCCGATCGGTGGATGGCGTCCCGTGCTCGCCTTCTCAGGCGATCTTGAGCTGCTCGTCGCCGAAGTCAGCGATGAGCTTGAGGGTGCCGCCGAGGGCGGTGACGTAGCGGTTCAGGACGTCCTGAGTGGAGACGTCGCCGCTTTCGATCTGGGAGACCCGGGCGATCGAGACACCCATCCGGATCGCCACCTGCTCCTGGGTCATCCCGCGCCGCTTGCGCATCTCGGCGAGCCGCCAGCCGCGGGCGTCATCGAGCCTCGACCTCAGCGGTCAGCAGGACTTCCCACTCCACACGGCTCCCTTCCACCATCTCATGCGTGCACCTTCCTTAAGGATATCCTTAACCTAACGGAACATGGCAGTCAATCGGGATCGCGGCTGATCAGGTTGCTCCCGGTGCGTGGCGCAGAGGGCCGGAAGCTGCCTCGCCGGCGACTTACGCGCACGCCTTCGCGTGCCAGTGCGGCGCTGTAGGCGGCCATGTGTACGCCCGATCACTGCTCCAGCCTGCCGTGCCGTCCCCTGGTGAAGGACCGAGCACGACGACCGGCAAAACCCCGGTGCAGCCGAGCTGGCGAAATTCTCGTCGCGGACCAGATGCGGCTGGGCAGCACTGTTTTGCTATAAGCTCACTTGCAACAATCCGCCTCTTCTGACACTTAACCGTCAAACGGGCCTGGCGGAAGCGGACTGCGAGTGGACCTAAGGTCACCTTGATTTGCGCACATCACGAGTACCCACAATTCCCATCGACTGGATGCAATCGATTTCGGATTTTGTGCCTATACATCGTCTTATGTGTGGACTATGCTGGGTTTTCGTGTCTGCTTGACCGCAGGCAAGTCGGCGCCATGTGGGAGGGCTGGCCATTTCAGGGGAACCTGTGGTGGCGCTGATCTAGGGGGACAAGACCTGCCTGGAATGCCCCAGACGAGCGTCGGCGTGCACCACAGTGGAAGGAGCACGAACCATGCGATCAATCTGCAGCAGGAGCCACCCGAGCTTTTCCGGGGCGCGCACACGGCATGCAACGCAATGGCGATGGCGCTTGACGGCAGGGCTGGCGACGCCACTGGCGGCCCTGGGTCTGGCCGCGGCATCCGTGACGGCCGCCTCCGCGGCGCCACTTCCCCCGGCAGCGGGCGTCTCACCGGCCGTGGTGGCCGGCGGCGTCACGCCTACCTACTTCTACACTGCCGCCAACGGCACGGTCTGGACCAAGACAGAGACCGGAACTGCTACGCAGGTGAGCAGCGGGAAGGTTGTCGGCGCGGTGTCCGGGCTCTACAACGGCTCGAGCATCATCTTGTTCGGCGAGGGCACCGACCACGCGCTCTGGTACACCACCCGCACTGGTACCAGCTGGAGCAGCTGGGCCTCCCTGGGTGGCAACATCACCGCCCAGCCCGGTGCGGTGTACCGTGGCTCCGCCGCCGTCTACGCGGTGTTCGCGCGCGGCACCAACGGCGCGGTCTGGGCCCGCGACCACAGCTCGTCCGGGTGGGGCCCCTGGCACTCCGAAGGCGGCAACCTGTACGGCGGCACCGGGCCGTCCGCGGCCTACTTCGGCGGCATCACGTATATCCTGGTGACCGGCACCGACAGGCAGCTCTACCTCGCGGAGGCGGGCTTGACCGGCTTCAAGCCGGTCGGCGGCCAGACGACCGCCACTCCCGCGCTGACCACGGCGCCGGGCGCGCTGGTTGGATTCGTCCGGGGCACGAACTCGGTCGCGTACTTCCACCGGTTCCTGTCCACCTCACCAGGCTGGAACTCCATGGGGGGCGTCTTCACCAGCGGCCTGGGGGCTGCCAACGTGGCCATCGGCGGTTCGTTCACGTACACCGTCGGCCTCGGCACCGACAGCAACGTCTACTTCGACGGAGGAAACTGGAGCTTCGGCTACCCGCCCCACTTCCTCGGCTGGAGCCCGATCACTCCCTGACACCCGTCGCGGGCCGACGGCCCGCAGGCGGGCAGTGACCGACGGCGCGCGGGTTGAGCAAGACCGCCTCCGGGTGTCCGGTGGCAGCCGGCGCATGGCCCTACCAGGCCTCCCAGTGCAAGATCTGACCGACCGGGAGTCTCCAGCCGGGCTTGAAGTCCGTGCCCTTGGTGTACGCGACCGGCAGCAGCGCCACCTGCATCACCTCCTGGTACGGGATGCCCAGCACCGCTGCCGCCTCCCGCTCATGCGCGAGGTGAATCGTCGTCCAGCACGTTCCAAGGCCGCGCTCCCGCGCCGCGAGGCAGAAGCTCCACACAGCCGGGAGTACGGCCCCCCACACCAGGCTCTGCATCAGGACGCCCTCGCCGTTGTCGGTGCGGAACGTCACGCACGGAACCACGATCGCGGGCGCACGGTGCAGGTTCTCTGCTAGGTAGGCAGCTGAACGGACCATCCGCGGGGCGGTCGCCGCATGGTCGGCATTCTGATAGCGGTACCTGGCCCATGAGATCGGCAGCTCGCGGTAAGGCTGACGTCCGCGGCGCCACAGCTCGGCCAGCGCCGCCTTCTTGGCCGGCTCGGTGACGACCACGAAGTGAGCGACCTGGCTACCTGACGCCGATGGCGCCTGCTGGGCCAGCCGGATGCACTCCTCGATGAGCCTGCGCTCGACGTCTCGATCGAAGTCCAGCCGCAAGCGCACCGCCCGCGTCGTCGACAGCAACGCATCGGCACTCAGATTCAATCTGGGCATCACCCGCTCCTCCCGATCGGCCGGTCTCCGTCTTCGAGGCACCCCGGCTGCCGATCGGCACGCCGGGCTCGTCGCGAACGCGGCCGGCGCAGGATACGTGTACCAGCGGCGGCGGCTCTCCGTTGCCGCCGTCCCGGGAGCCGGTCAACGGCCCGTCTGTGCTGGGCCCGGGTATGACGCCTCCACTTCGCACAACAGGCTGTTGTGCGAATAGTAGAACACCTCCTCCGCTGTTTGTGCAACACTGTGTAGTGCCAATCTTGTCTCGATCCCGGAGCTAGACGTCGCCAAGACCAGCCGGTACGTGCTCAAGGAGCGGGCGGAGGCAATGGAGCGCACCCGCCGGCGGATCACGACCGCGACCGTCGAGCTGCATCAGTCGATCGGCCCGGCACAGACGAGCATCAGCGAGATCGCGCGGCGGGCCGGCGTCGACCGGGTCACCGTGTACCGGCACTTTCCCGACGACGCGGCGCTGTTCCGTGCCTGCTCCGCGGAATTCGCGGCCCGCAACCCGCTCCCCGGCATCGCGGAGTGGGCCGACATCGCGGACCCCCGCGAGCGGTTGCGCCGGGCGCTCCGGGCGCTCTACGGCTACTACGAGCGGACCGAAGCGATGCTCTCACATGTGCTCCGCGACGCCGAGACCATGCCCGCGCTGCGCGAGGCCGGCGCCTACCGCAGGCAGTGGCTCGCCCAGGCCGAGGAGCGGCTCGCGCAAGGCTGGGACGGTGACGCCGGCCAGGTTCGCCATGCGATCGCGCTCGCGCTCGACTTCCGGACCTGGCAAACGCTCGCGCGCAAGCGCCGCCTGAACTCCGATGAGGCGATCCGGCTGATGCTGGCCATGATCAACGGAGCCGCATCCACCTAGCCGCGATCAGCTCAGCGCCCGATCCCGGAATCAAGCGGGGAACATGGCCCAGACACCCCGGGCGCGCGCTCGAGCCGAGACCTGGCGGCGATAGCTCGCACATAGTATCCCAGGACGATGGCCAGCCGTCCATCACGGCGCGCCGTCAGCCCGGCGATGCCGGCGGGGGCAGCGGGATGAAGCGGCGGAGCTTGCCGGTGGCGGTGCGGTCCAGGGCGGCGGCTGGGGAGATAGTGATGACCGGATCGGGCAGCCCGAGCCGGGATAGCGCGGTGCTGATCTCCTGGCCGATGCGCCCGGCATCGACCGGGCCGTCGGTCACCACGGTGATGTCGGCGCCGGCGGGGGTCTGGCGGACCTGGTACTCGATGACACCCGGCTCGCGGCCCAGCGGGGAGCGGAAGGCGTGCGGGTGGACCTGGATGCCCGGCCCGTAGTCGAAGAGGTCCTCGATCCGGCCTTGCACTTCGGCGATGCGCGTGAACGCGGTGCCGCAGGGACAGGCGCCGCTGAGGAAGGATACCTGGTCGGTGAGCTCGTAGCGGATGAGCGGCAGGGCAAGGTTATACAGGCTGGTGAGGTAGGCCTTGTCCGACAGCACCCCGGCCGGGACAGGGCGGCCGGCGGCATCGACGGGCTCGATGATGACCAGGTCCTCGCTCAGGTGCAGTCCCTGGCCGGCCCCGCATGTCGCCGCCGAGGCGCCTTCGGTGCAGACCCAGTCGTTGTGCACCGTGACGCCCCAGGTGTCCTCGAGGTCGGCCCGGGTGCGCGGAAGGAGCGGTTCTGCCCGGGACCGGATCCGCCTGGGGCTGATCCGAAGGCGGCCGGAGCGGGCCTCGAAGCAGAGCTGATGCAACATGGAGGCATAGCCCAGCAAGATCGTGGGCTGCCACCGGTTCAGCCCGGCGACGATCTGCTCCAGCGGCAAGGTGACCGGGAAGCTGTGGAGCTCGGTGCCGGGACGCGTGAAGGTCTGGGCCTGGGCAGAGGACATGTGCGTCGCCCGCGATGCCATCACGACCGCCACCCGCTGCGGGATGCCGTCCAGGTCCGGGTCGGAGTTCCAGTCGCGCTGGAAGAACCGGTACAGGGACAGGTAGAAGCTCTGCCAGGCGTCCCAGTCATAGACGAACACGCCGCGCTGCCCGCTGGAGCCCCCCGATGCCACGACGTGATAGCGGCCCAGGACATAAGCGTCGGAGACCAGGGACGCCAGATGCCGCTCGGCCAGCGTCCTGCTCAGCCGCCGGTCGGTCACGATGTCATCGAAGCCGGCCATCAGCTCCGTCTTGGTCATCACCGGCAGGCCGGCCAGGTCCTGCACCTCGAACGCGCCAGGATCGATGCCCTCCAGGCGTCGCGCATGCCATGGCGAGCCCGTCACGGCCGCCCCGAGAAGACGCCGCAGCGCCGCCGTCTGGAACTCGCGCAGGCCGGCTCGCGTCCACCGCAGCCGCTCACCGAACTCCGCCGACCGGCCCAGCATGCCGGCCGTCTGCCGGCGGTGCAGCTCAGCAGTCTCGTGCTCGTCCGCCACCCGGCTGACGCTACCCGCCCGCTGCGCATAACCCCGGCCGCACCGGCCATGACCACGGCATCCATCAGATCCCCGGTACCAGCAGCCTGGCGATGGCGGCTGCCTGGGTGGTGGAGCGGCCGGCGTCGGGGAGGGAGCGGCAGACCCCGGAGCCGGCGACGGCCCGCACGGCCGCGACCGTGCCGGGGTCAGCGCCGGGTCCGAGCGCGGCCTGCACCAGCTCCCGCACGATGGCCTCGCGGCGCTGCACCCCTCTGGCCAGCACACCGAGCTTGCCTGCGCCGCAGATGGCCGGCGCCATCGGGGGTAGCGCCCCTACCAGGCGAAGACCCCGGCTACCAGCCGGCGGAGCCTGGCCGGGCGGGACCGCAGGCCAGCGAACAGGTCCGCAGCCGGCGGCCGGGTGACCTCCGGCAACCGGGTGCCGCAGGCCCGCCGCGCGGCGGCTGACGCTCCCGGCCTCGTACGTGACCACTGCAATGCGCGCCACCGCGCATCACAAAGGATCGCTGCCAAGCCGAACAGACTGATCTGTACTCCAAGCGGTGCTGACGCACGCAGAGTGCAACACCGAGTTGTTCCACGTGCGGGCCGAGGAGATCTACCGGCAGGCACGCGAGCGGATCAGCGGCTCGGCCCTGGAGATCCTCACCCCCGGTGACAGCGAGTTCCTCATCGGCGATGTCCCCCACCCTGACCATCCGACGCGACTCCCCCCAGCCCGGCGTCGCAGCCGGCATCGCCCTCGGCGACGCCCACACCGTCATCATGCCGCTCGGCCCCCGCCACGACCAGCCGGACCGCCGAGCTGACCCCGGACCAGGTCGCCGCCGCCAACACCTATCAGGTCAAGGGCGCCAGCGAATACGTCTACCTCCGCCCCGGCAGCGGACTCGAACAGTTCGTCCGCTCACTCCCGCACTAGCAGCGTGTCAGGGGTAAACGGCCATCTGGCAAGTCGGGCAGCGGTGGGCCCCCTGGCCGGGGAAGGCAAGCCAGGGAGCTGTCGCGCCGGGAATTTAGATACCAGGAGGAGGACCTCCAGGCGTTACCGGGCCAGCGTGGATCCAGACCGGTCCGGTGTGCGCGCATGCGCGCAGCGGGTAGGGGATCACCGTGGAGGCGGTCTGGTTCGGCGGGTATACGCGCAGCCCGGCCGCTGTGGGCAAAAGCCCGGGCATTCCCGGCCCCTGCGGAAGCCGCTGGAAGCACTGGCTGTAGTTGCCCGTATCCGCGATCTGCAGTTCTGCGGTCGCGGTGCCGCCGCTGGCGAGCCTGACTGTGGTTGCCTTGGGGCTGCCCCAGCCCGCCGGGCTGCCCAGCTGGCGGCCGTTGAGGCCGACCGCCGAGACTCCGGGGTAGCCGCGGAGCGTGCACGCATGCCCGGACAGGTTGGTGAACTCCAGGTAGTAGTAGGCGCCTCCGGCGTAGTCGTTGCCCGGCGGCACGTTCAGCCAGACGACGAGCCCGGATGTCGCGCAGTTCGTGCTGGCCGTGGCGTCATGCGCCGCGGGGGAGGATGTGGCGGCGAGCGCGGCCGCCGGTACCAGCGCCGCGGCGCAGGCGATGGCAGCCGCGCCGATCAGCCGCCGTGGGGAGGAAGCGGGAAGGTGCATGGTGTCCGCCTTTGCTCGATGGTGTCAGGATCTATGCACCTCTATGACGGCCGAGCCGCCCGGCGGTTGTGGGGAGGCCTCCCCATGCCGCGGCCGCGGGCGCCGGCGCGTTCAGCCGGGCGAGGCCTTGGCGGGCAGGAGCTGCAGGTCGGCGGCGGTCAGCTCGCCGGTGGAGACCAGCAGCAGCGCAAGCTGCTCCAGCGCCCGCGGCCCGCCCAGCCCGGGAACGCCCAGGCGCGCGTAGCGGGCCCGGATGTTCTCGCACCGCTTGGCCACCGTATGGGCCTGCCAGCCGATCCGCTCAGCGGTGTCCCTGGCGCTGGCCGGCGCCGGGACCCCGGCGTGCCGCCAGGTCAGGTAAGCCTCGAACCGCGCGGCAAGGACCAGCCGGTCACTACCGGTCAGCGGAGCATGGTAACGGGTACTGGTCACCGCGCCTTCCCCGGTCCCGGCGGCGACCGAAGCCTGCTCCGCAGGATCGGGCGCATCATCGAGGCCGGGCAGCCGCAGCCGCAGCGTGTAGATGCCCAGCACCCCGCTCACGGTCACCTTGGCGTGCCACTGCTGCAGCGGCACCTGCAGCCCGGGCGGCAGATCGGCCCGGAACCCGCGGTCACCCAGCACGCACAACATCGCCGAGCTGCTGTCGTTATGCAGCCACCAGCACCCGCCGTGGTAGCGGAAGCTCCCGGCGTGGCGTGACACGCCCCGGTCCCCGGCAGGCAGCACCGCCGAACAGGCCGGCGCCCGCCCGAACGTGAACGGCTCACCCGGACGGACGCGCCAGGTCTGCGACTCATACATCACGATCAGCAGCACCGGCCCGGCCCATCTCCCTGACGCCACGGTAAGTTCGCTGTGACCGCGCGTCAACAAACCTCTCCAGGCCGGGCAGTTGGTCGTCACGCGCTGACCTATGAGGGTCGCGTGCTGACCCGCGGCGCGCGGCTGGCGCAGCGGCGTGGCGAGCATCCATCCGGCGTCTCGGCCAGCGTGTGGCGGACGCCTTGACCATGCGTGGGACACGGCTGTGGCGCCCGAAAGATCCCAGAGCACCAGGCCATTGCGTCGGCCTCGACCATCCGTTCCGTCGCGTCGATGTGGCTGACGTTCACGGTCGCCTCCGGCTGCACCGCACATAGTGACCTGTTACGCGCGGTCACGACCACGGTGGGTCCACCTTCGCAAGCGCCCAGGCGGCTCGGCGTGCCCGCCTGTGGTCAGGTTCCGCCACGGTTGGTAGTTGCGGCGGCTCGAGGCCGGGTCGCCCTGTTGGGTCACTGCGGTAGCTGGGGGTGCTGGCGGGCAGGCTCGGGGCGGTGGCGTAGCGGTTGGCCAGCGGGGCCGGGCAGGAGCCGGATCTTGGCGCGGGCCAGGTGCCGGCTGCCGGTGCCTTCCACGACCGCGGTGACGGGCCGGGCTGGCTTCGGCTACCGGTCGCCGGGGTCAGCGGGAGGTCAGCCGGCCGGGGTCGGCCACGGCGCGGAAGCGGCGTGAAGCTGCCCCGGGGCCCGGGTGGCTGACTGGCCGGCAGCGCGGCCGCGCACGCTCGGCGTACCACACCGCGGACGCTACGGTGCCGTCGCCCGCGAGCGTGCGTGGCTGCCCGGCCAGAATCCGGGCCGGGGAGCGTACTGCGCCGCCTGCCCGCGGGCCTGCTGCGCCGCTATGGGGGGCCGCCCGCCGCCAGGATCGTCATCACCAGGTCGCGCAGCGGGCCGGTGAGGTCCTGCTCACCCGCCAAGACGGCGCGGTCGCCGGCGTGGATGACATAGACCGGGCTGCCCGGAGCCGCCCGATACGGCAGGCGGGCCCGGCCCGGTGATCACCGTGACCGCGGCCGACGCGGCGGCCTATGCCAGCGACCAGCGGCAGGGCCAGTCGGTCGTATCGTAAAGGTGGCGGCCGGGGAGAAGCTGACCGAGCGTCAGGCGCTGGAGGCGATGCTCATCCCCTCCGGCAACAACATCGCCTGGATGCTGGCCCGCTGGGACGCCGGCTCAGAAGGGGCGTTCGTGGCGAAGATGAACGCCCGGGCGCGCTCGCTCGAGCTGCGCAGGACGCGGTACACCGACGCCAGCGGGACAGACCCGGCCACTGTCAGCACGGCCAGCGACCAGTTCCGGCTCACCCTGCGCGCGCTGCAGATCCCGGCCTTCCGCCAGATCGTGGCCATGCCGCAGGTCACGCTGCCGGTCGCCGGCGTGGCCTACAACGTCAATGCCGGCCTCGGGCACGACGGGATCGTGGGCGTCAAGACCGGCTCAACCTCGGCCGCGGGCGGGTGCCTGGCCTTCGCCGCCATCAGGACGGTCGCCGGCGGCCAGGTCACGATCGTCGGCGTCGTGCTCGGCGTGCCCGCAACCCCCGCCCAGCCCAGCGAGCTGGGCGGCGTGATCACCGCCGCCGAGAACCTTCTCGCCAGCGTCGGCGGGGACCTGGAGCACGCCGAGGTCATCAGCCCCGGCGCCGTCCTGGGGACGGTGTCCAGCGTGTGGACCGCCGGGCCCGCCGCGGTCGCGGCCGCCGGGGTCGCGGTGACCGGCTGGCCCGGCACCCCGGTCACCGTCACGGTGACACCCCCGCCCGCTCGCGTACGCGATCAGCCAGGGCCAGCCCGTCGCCCAGGCCACCGTCACGATCGGCAGCGAGGTCAGCCACATCACCCTTTACGCCAGCCTGGCCGCGCCGGCACCGTCGGTACGCTGGCTCCTCACCCGGTTGTGACCGGGTCTGGCGCGGCGGCACGTCCCCGGGCGCGACTCACCGGGATGGTGCCGGGCATCCCGCTGGCGAATGGGAGCAGAAACCGGGACCCACACCGATCCCAAGCCGTCGCCCGCGGCCCCCGGTGAACGACTCCCGCGCCAGGACCGCTGACATAGTTAACGCCGAACCTTCCCCGATCAGCGCGACGACAGCATCGGCACGCAGGCCCGCCACCCTTGCCGGGTGCCCAGGACGGCTGGACGAGGGCCACCGCCCTGGCGGCCGCGTTCGTCATCGCTAGC